>OGFM01000019.1_pt1 | contig 129549 bp, 99 predicted proteins | sample 1570871 | NCBI WGS metagenome assembly OGFM01 (sample SAMEA2581957, study PRJEB24529) | metagenome | biome: Human gut stool | place: China | collected 2011
AGCGCATGACTGTTAATCATGATGTCACTGGTTCGAGCCCAGTTGGGGGAGCCACGAAGAAAGTCAGTAATTAAGCCAAAAACGGCTTGTTTACTGGCTTTTTGCTTTGTTTATAATATTTTTGGTTTTCAAAAATATTCACTTCTTTTTATGCTTTTTGATTTCTTATACTACAGATAAACTACAGATTTTCTACAATAAAAGCCGCCCAAAATGTAATCGGACGGCTTATTTCGGCTCTATGTCAATAGTTGGGGCAACCCGAAAAAATAGAATATATGATAATTACAAGCTGCAGGAATTAAGCTGTCGCTTGTTTTTTAATCATATTAAGGTGTAAAAACATTAGTTGACAAAATTAACTTTATGCGTTACTATGAAAATGTAGAAATTACACAAATCACAAAAATACAGTTTATAGATAAAGGAGGTAATTAATTATGAAAAAAGCATTTTTATTGTTCCTTATGTTAATAATAGCTTGTTTTATTATCATCGGCTGTAAAGACTCTTCAAATAACACCAATAATTCGAGTAATGCAAATGTTGGAGTGTTAAGGGATTTATCTGTGAATTTGGAAAAGAACTATAGCGTTCCCGATTCTGACAGCAATGTAATTGAACTTGCTTCAACACCTGATGAACTTTATCAAAATGACCTTAAGAAATTAATATCAATATCGGATGATGTGATCCGTGTAACAGTTCAAAATGTGGCTTATACAAGCTATGAAGGCGTTGCTTGGACAAAATTAGATGTCCTGATAACTGATACATTAAAAGGAGATTTAAAAGTCGGAGATGTAATATCAGTATTTAATTTGGGTGGATATATTCCGCTTAGTGAACATATTGAAGGACATAATGATGCGTTTCGATTTAAAAATTTAAGTGCAGAGGAAATTAAAACGACTTTTCTTAAAGAAACAATTGACGGTGAAAAAACGGTTCAAAAGTCGGATGATTTGATACTGTGTTTAGTTCAAACTCCTAAGAATAGTCCGTTGCCGAACGGTGCATATGAAAGAGTTTCTTATACAGGTCAGTTATATGCTGATGGCGACAATAAATTTGTTCAGTTGATTACTGACAGTTCCGAAACAACAGAGAAAACATATTCCTATGACGATATCAAGAAAATGACTGAATAGGAAAAGTTATAAAATAAATAGCGATAATCATAGCGTGTAATGGTAGCACTACATCTAATATCAGACCATGTGTTTTCATTGATTCCAATGTTTGTTTGCGAAAATTCTCTATAAAACTATCATTTATTATGAAAATAATAAAACAAGGAGGTGTTTCTATTGAAAAAAGCAATATGTTTTACTTTATGTCTGCTTACTTTTTTCTTTATCAGCGGTTGTAATGGTATGAATTTTTCTAAGAAATCAACCGAAACAGGAACTTATGTCAATGATGAAGTGTCGCTTGAGATAAAGAATGATAGTATTGATAATTCGGGGTTAGTGTTACTGATTTCAAACAAAACAAACACCGATCTTACTTATGATTCAACTTATTATATAGAACAAAAAAAGAATGGAGTTTGGTATTCATCAGATAATGAACAATATTTTAATGCATTAGCGATATTGTTGGAATCAAAGGCTACGAATGAATTTGAAGTGGATTTTGAGACTACTCTTCCGCAAGGGGAATATAGAATAATTAAATCCATAAATGTTTCAACCGGAAGCATTCCTTTGATGGTAGATTTCAAAATATCCTAGCATAATGAGAATATCCGGATTGCGATGGTAACAGGCTTAATTTCAATAGTTCTGACAACACGAAAAATAGAATATATGATAATCACAAGCGACAGGAATTAAGCTGTCGCTTGTTTGACTGTTAAAATACAAACCGTACTATTTAATTTTGCATTGAATTTAATTGAGAGGTGCTATATAATTAATATCAGAGTAATAAAACATTAAAATTCTGAATTTAAAGGGTGATTATTATGCCGTTGCAGATTGTTCGGAATGATATAACTAAGATGAAATGTGACGCAATTGTTAATGCGGCGAACAGTTCGTTGCTTGGCGGAGGCGGTGTTGACGGTGCGATTCACCGTGCGGCGGGGAATGAATTGCTTAATGAATGCAGAAAACTTGGCGGTTGCAGAACGGGTGAGGCGAAAATTACGGGTGCGTACAAACTGCCCTGCAAGTATGTTATTCACACGGTCGGTCCTGTGTGGCAAGGCGGAAATTATCATGAGGAAGAACTGCTTTCGTCATGTTATCGTAACTCGTTGCAGCTTGCAAAGGCTTATGAATGCGAATCGGTTGCCTTTCCTTTGATTTCATCGGGGGTTTACGGCTATCCGAAAGAACAGGCATTACAGGTGGCAATCAACGAAATCTGTAAATTTCTTGCAGACAACGATATGCTCGTTTATATTGTTGTGTTTGACAAAGACGGATTCCGTGTCAGCAAAAAGCTTGTCCGTGATATTGCCGAATACATTGACGAACACTATGTTGAAACGCACTATTCCGAAAACCGAAGTCGTGGATTATCCCGTCTTTTGAGAAAGCCGGAGACTTATCCAATGCAAACCGCAGCTTTGAATTTAGCTGATGTTGTAAATCAGCTTGATGAAAGCTTTTCTCAGATGCTTTTGCGTAAAATTGACGAAAAAGGTCTTACGGATTCTCAGTGTTATAAAAAGGCGAATGTTGACCGCAAGCTGTTTTCTAAAATAAGAAACAATGTCAACTATAAACCTAAGAAAACTACCGCAATCGCCTTTGCCGTTGCACTTGAACTGTCGCTTGATGAAACTAAAGAAATGCTTCAAAAGGCCGGCTATGCACTTTCGCACTCGAATAAATTTGATGTTATCATTGAATATTTTATTCAAAAGGGCGAGTATGATATTTTTACTGTAAACGAGGCTTTATTTGAATTTGACCAAGTTTTGTTGGGTCAGTAAATGTCGCATTTCAAGCGACCATATGTTATCCCGAAAGTTATATGATTAAGTCAAGATAAAAAACTTAATTACTTTTGGAGGTAACAACTATGAAAAACAACATTACAGAATTGGTATTCATTCTTGACAGAAGCGGTTCAATGTCAGGACTTGAACAGGACACAATCGGCGGATTTAATTCGCTCATTGAAAAGCAACGCAGACAGAACGGCAAGTGCTATGTTTCAACCGTATTGTTTGATCACGAAACCGAGGTTCTTCACGACAGGGTTGAATTGTCTGAAATTTCAAAAATGACTGAAAACGATTATACGGTTCGTGGCTCAACTGCACTCATTGACGCTATCGGCGGTGCAATTCATCACATTGGCAACATTCATAAGTATGCAAGAGAAGAAGATGTTCCCGAACACACCTTGTTTGTGATTATGACCGACGGAATGGAGAACGCAAGCCGTATCTATTCAAGCAATAAGGTCAAGAAAATGATTGAGCGTCAGAAAAATCACTACGGCTGGGAATTTCTTTTCATCGGAGCTAACATTGATTCCGTTGAAACCGCTAAGCATTTTGGAATCAATTCCGACCGCTCCGTTAATTATCACGCTGATGGTCAGGGTACGGCTGTTGTTTTCGACGCAGTATCGAAAACCGTGTGCAATTTCAGAAAAAGCAGACCGCTTTCATCGTCTTGGAGCGATGAGATAGACAAGGACTACGAAAGCAGAAAATAAGAGGCAAATTAGTTTTAATTTCTGCATTTATACCATAAACAAAAGACCTATATTTACTTTAAAAAAGTAAATATAGGTCAAATTTATTGAAGTCACATTGGAAAGAATCAATCTTTTTATACTTGAAATTACTTTTAATGCATTTTGGCATTTTTGTGAGTTCATTTTTTACAAACCAAATTTTATGATTTGGGTCAACTTTGTCTGCAATTTCATTTTTGTTTATACATTCAACATTTTCAAATGCCTCAAACCAGTTTTCTTTGTAGGTGCAAAGGTGGGTGTTGTTCGGATAATAATACGACATAATTCCGAATGCACTGTCGCAGTAAACAAAAGTGTCTGATTCTGACTGTTGAGAACTGAATCTTTCACGAAAATTTGTCATTGACGGATTATATTCAAACAATCCTGTTGCGACAAGACAGCCGATGTTTGCAATGCAAAGCAGTGTGCATATTATTTTGCTCGGCTTTGGTTTTATATCTTTTACGCCGAAAGCAACGAGAATTGCAAAGATACCGAGAATTACAACGCTGTATCTTGCAATGTAAAACGGGCGTATAAAAACGGTTACGAACAACCCGATTATTTGAATCCCCATAACGCAGACATCTGCGAAAATTATACACAATTTTCGGTTGCTATTTTTCATAAGAACAAGTGCAGATACTGCTATGCCCGATATGAATACAATTACAGACAACGGTTCAACTCCGCTGAGCCAAAAATTATTTGAGGCTGATTTTGTTTGATTTAAAAGAGGAATTATCCAAAATGAATATCCTGCCACCATAATAAGGTCTGCAATAATAACACGCTTGAACAAATTTCTGCCTTTAATGAGCAGATATATATTTGCAAAAGCAAAGATAATTGCAACTGCAAGAAGTGCGTAGATGTGATTGTATGCCGCCCCAAGTCCTGCTATAGCAAATAAAATGCAGTGATGAAGCTTTTTGTTTTCTATAAAAAGCAGGGACTCAATAAAGCATAATGTAACAAAAAATATGCTCCATGAGTATGACCTTTGCTGAACGCTGAAATAGAGCATCATTGGCACAGCTCCGACAGTCAGCATATAAATTATTGATGTTTTACTGCCGTAGTGCTTTTTTATGATTGTGCATCCCAAAAACAGCGTTGCAATGTAACCGATTGCCGAAAATATTTTTGTTGCTGTTATTGAGTATCCAAAGATGCAACAAAATGTTTTCAGCGACAAAAAATACAGCGGTGGGTGCATATCGGATTTCAGAATATTGATTATGTCTGAATAATTGTGCTGAATCAGCGACAGCGTGTACGCCTCGTCAAACCATATATTGTCATTAAATATAAGTGTCAGGGAAAACAATGACAAAACGGCAAATATGATATATACCGTATGATTTGCTCTGACTTTTAATTTGTGCATCATAATATCTCCGTTTCTGAGTTTATAGGATAATTTTACCATTACAGGGCTATAAATTCAAGATTAACGGAAAACGGTCTGTCTGTGATATGTTTTACACACCTGAAAAGGGCGCTGACCGGTAGCATGGGCTTATAGCCATAGAGCAAACCACCCGTTGGACGGGTGGTTTTGATTTTTAAAGCATAGTCAAGGGGGGAGGTAAAAATTTTTGAGTGAAATTTTATGAATAATATACAATATGGCTTGATAACCTGTAGGGTCATTTATCAGATGACCGCAAGTAACAGTAGAAAATTTTATGGTAAATTAAATTATATATAAATCGCAAAGTGATTGTCATACAGTAGCGGCGAACCTTGTTCGCCATTTGTTTTGTGTGTAAACACAAAACAATAAATATCTGTATTGAATTTGTTGTTAAATGATCATTTTGCCCCAAGCTTACGCTTGTGACGATTGGCGAACACGGTTCGCCGCTACAAATGAATACATAATTTCCATAATATCAAAACATTTTTTGTAAAACATAAAATTCCATCAAGGCGGGCGTCCAATGAACGCCCCTACTGAATTATTATAAAAAATTCGTCTTGTCCGTTTTGTGAACAAGCCGTGGTTGAAGTAGATATAAATATAAGATTACTGTTCTTTCAGAACACCGTTGCGGTAGGCGCAGAGGAGCATTGAAAGTCCTTCAATGCGGTTACGGATTGTCTGACCGTCATCGGTTTGTGCAACACGGATTCGGTTTTCCGAGGTGTCAAAAACTTTTGTTGTTGAGAGAATGTCCTTGTTTGATTTGATTGCGTTGTCAATTCCTGCAAAGGGTTCGTGGGTGACAATTCGCATACCATAGGAATTATAGACAAGCGTGTAGCCCGCCGTGCCTGTTTTGTCCTGATATGCTCTGCAAAATCCGCCGTCAATCACAATCAGCTTGCCGTTAGCCTTTATCGGACTTTCGCCCTTTTTGCGGATAACGGGAACATGACCGTTGATTATGTGACCGTGATTTTCCGAAAGACCGAATTCTTTCAAAATCTTCACGCAGGCGTCTTCATCGTGATAGAGCGTGTAGTAATGGTTGCGTGTTTCCGTGTGGGTTTCGGAATCGTCAATAAAGAAACGCTCAAACGAACACATTTTTTCTCTGCCGAAAAGCGGTGAATGTTTTCCGCACCAGAGATACCACATATAGTCGTTGCCCTTTTGCCTTTCGGGAGAATTTTCGGGGGCAGAGTGTCCCTGACGAACAATCTTTTCAAGCTCATCAAGCAATGCTTTTCCCGAAAGCACACAGCTGCCCGTGTCAAATTCCATAAAACTGCCGTCCTTATTCATTGGAATACAGCCGTGGAGCAAAAGATTGTTGTTGCAACACTTGTACATTCCGCCCTTGGCAAACAGAAAATCAATGTGTCTTTTCAGCTTTTCACTTGCCATAAAGGCATTTTTAAGCTGTTCCATAACCCGTTTTTCAGTCTTAGTCAGTTCATATGGATAGTCATGGTCAACTGTGGGGAAGAAGGTGTCGGAAATCGGATACTTCTTTTCGCCGACAGTTACGGTCGCATTTTCAAAATCAATTTTGTCAAGCAATCGCCTGTCGCTCATATTAAAGTTAGGATTGCGGCTGACAAGCTGACCTTCAAGCTTAAAGAGAATAACGGCAATCGCCTTGTGCATATCGGCAACAAGCAACGGATCGTTTGAGGTGTAGGGCGAATCCGCAAAAGGACCTTTCGGCATAAAGCGTTCAACATTTCCGCCGCCGTAAACATCCTTTGCAAAAAGCGAGAGGTCACGCAGACTTATTCCGTAGCCGACCTCGATTGTGTCAAGATTGCCGTATGAAAATGCGTTGTTAAGTGCAGCGGCAATGCAAGCCATACTGCCCGATGCCGCACCCATCCAAAGAATATCGTGATTGCCCCACTGAATGTCAACACCGTGGTGCATCATAAGGTCGTCAAGCACAATGTCAGGTCTTGCACCTCTGTCGAAAATGTCGCCGACAATGTGGAGCTTGTCAACAATAAGTCTTTTTATCGTGTCACAAAGCGAGAGTATGAAAACATCGGCTTGTCCTGCCTCAATAATTGTGTGCAGAATATTTTCGTGGTAGGTTTCACGGTCTTTTTTGCCTGAATCACCGAACATAAGCTCCTCAATGATGTAGGCATAATGCTTTGGCAGAGTTTTACGAACCTTGCTTCGTGTGTATTTGGAAGAAATGTGTCGGCAGATTGCAAGCAATCTTATAAGTGTTAATCTGTACCATTCTTCAATGTCGGTTATTTCGCTTTTGTAAACACTGAGTTTTTCCTTTGGATAATAAATCAGCGTTGCAAGCTCGGCACGCTGTTCGGATGTGAGAGTATTTGAAAAAAGGTCGTCAATCTTTTCTCTTATTGAACCCGATGCGTTGTTGAGAATATGTCTGAATGCCTCGTGCTCACCGTGAATATCGGAAAGAAAATGTTCGGTACCTTTCGGCAAATCAAGGATTGCGTGAAGATTAATCATCTCTGCCGCCGCCGACTGAATGTTAGGATACTGCTCCGAAAGTGCCTCAAGATAGAGAATATTTTCCTGCATTTGCTTTTCATCGTAATGTTTCATCAAGTCCGCCTCCGAAAAAACTTTTACTGAAATCAGTGTATCACAACGAAAAAATTATATCAATATTATTGCAAAAGATTTTGCAGAATTTTCTGCAAAAACAAAACACCCGATTTCCGTTTTGGTCGGAAATCGGGTGTGAAATGTGAGAATGTATGTGTGATTTATGTAAATGAGCGTACAATGCTCCTGCGGGCGCCCAATGAGCGCCCTTACTGAATTGCGGAAATCGGTAAATTTACATAATTGAGCAGACAAGGTCTGTGTATTCGGACGGATTTTCAAGCGGAAGTCCTGCAATTAGAAGTGCCTGACTGTAGAGAACCTCGGCATACTTCTTTGCTCTGTCAACATCGCTCTTGATAAATTCTTCCATCTTCTTAACGGCAGGATGTGAAAGGTTAAGCTCAAGCACACGCTGAGCCTTCATATTTGCGTCAGGCTGAACTGAGTTGAAATACTTTTCCATTTCAAATGAAATGCCGCCCTTTGCCGTAAGGCAAACAGGATGTGAAACAAGTTTCTTTGATGCGGTAACCTCTGCAACCTTGTCACCGAGTGTTTCTTTAACAAATGTAAGAAGTGCGTCCTTGTTTTCTTCATCCTCTTTATTTTCCTCGGTTTCAATGCCGAGGTCATCGTTCATTGCCGAACAGAATTTCTTTTCCTTATATGTCATGAGTGACTGTAGAGTAAACTCGTCAATCTCCTCTGTGCAGTAAAGAATTTCGTAACCCTTTGAGCGGATAAGCTCTGTCTGCGGAAGTGTGTCGATTGCAGCGGCATTTTCGCCTGTTGCAAAGTAGATGAACTTCTGGTCTTCTTTCATTCTGTCAACATATTCCGAAAGCGTAACAAGCTTTTTCTCGCTTGAAGAATAGAACATAATAAGGTCCTGAAGTTCTTCCTTGTGCATACCGTAGTCCGAAACAACACCGTATTTAAGCTGTCTGCCGAATGCGTTGAAGAATTTTTCGTAATTCTCACGGTCATTTTGAAGCATTGAAGTAAGCTCGTTTTTAATCTTCTTTTCAATGTTCTGAGCAATGGTAATGAGGTGACGGTCATGCTGGAGCATTTCTCTTGAAATGTTGAGCGAAAGGTCTGCGCTGTCAACAATACCCTTTACAAAACGGAAGTGCTCGGGCAAAAGCTCTTCGCAGTTATCCATAATAAGCACACCGCTTGAATAAAGCTGAAGTCCCTTTTTGTATTCCTTTGTGTAGTAGTCATAAGGAGCAACAGACGGAATAAAGAGCAATGCCTTGTAGGTTACAACACCCTCAACGGAAGTTACGATAGTTTTAAGTGGCTTGTCCATAGCCATAAATTTTTCGCTGTAGAACTTGTCGTATTCTTCCTGAGTAACATCTTTCTTTCTTCTCTGCCAAAGAGGAATCATACTGTTGAGTGTTACGGTTTCCGTGTAATCCTCATATTCGGGCTTGTCGCTGTCCTTGGTTTCTTCCTTAACTCTGCTCTTTGTCATATCCATAACAATCGGGTAGCGGATGTAGTCGGAATACTTCTTGACAAGTCCCTGTATTCTGTACTGCTCAAGAAATTCGTCATAGTTTTCTTCATCTGTGTTATCCTTGATTTCAAGAATAATTTCTGTGCCGGCATTTTCCTTTTCAATCTCGCTGATTGTGTAGCCGTCTGCACCGCTTGACTGCCAGCAATATGCCGTATCCTCGCCGTACTTCTTTGTGTTTACGGTAATCTTCTTTGCAACCATAAATGCCGAGTAGAAGCCGACGCCGAACTGACCGATAATGTCAATGTCGTCCTGCTTTTCTTCCATGCTCTGCTTGAATTTGAGTGAGCCTGAGGATGCGATTGTGCCGAGGTTGTTTTCAAGGTCATCCTTGTTCATGCCGATACCGTTATCTGTGATGGTAAGAGTACGGCTTTCTTTATCGGGCTTTAAAACGATTTTGAAATCGCCTCTGTCAAGACCGACCTTGTCATCGGTAAGAGAAATGAAGCAAAGCTTGTCGATAGCGTCGCTTGCATTTGAAATAATCTCACGAAGAAAAATTTCTTTGTGAGTATAAATTGAGTTAATCATAAGGTCGAGAAGTCTTTTTGACTCTGATTTAAACTGTTTCTTTGCCATAAAAATCTTCCTTTTCATAATAATACATAAATTAAGAAGCCTTGTTCAAAACCGCAATTTGCATAGCTTTTCACACAAGCCTCTCATTAAACTATAATTATACTACAAAAGGTCAACTGTTTCAATATATAAAAAGTCCGAATGTGTCATATAGGGAGAATTTTGGTGAAATTTGTCATTGCAATGGCGGCGTTTTCGTTTTATAATCTACTTAATAACTGCATTGAAAAAGAAAGGAGAATTAAATGACATATTCAGACGGTACAAACAGCGGGTTTTCAAGAAGAAATCACTATGTGGGACAGCCTGCCGTAAAAGCCGGAAGTTCAAATTTTGACTACTACAGAACGCCTGAAAAAAGTCATGGCTTTGCAAAGAGAGTCGCATTTTTTGCGTACTTTCCCCTTTTGATTGAATGGCTTGAACCCAACCTTAAAATTGCGTCGGGGTTTGATGTGCTGGGCGGTTTTGCTTTCACATTTCTGTTCACAATTGTGCTTTCGGCGGTACTTGTTTTGTTGTGTTCTTTTTCAAAACGCAGAGGGGTAAACAGAGGAATTGCAACCGTACTCACGGCTGTGCTGACGATATGGTACGGTGTGCAGATGATATACTATAATGTTTTCGGCACAATGGTTGTTGTAAGCAGCGTTACAAACGGCGGTGCAGGGCAGGCATTCAATTCAATTGATATGATCATGACTGCGATAACAAGCAGAATTGTGTTTGTTGTTTTACTTTTTGTTCCGCTTGCTTTCTTTATAATTTTCGGCGGAAAGCTGTTTGACTTTTCAAAAGTAAAGTTAAAAGGTAAGCTGATTGTGCTTTTGATTGCGGTGGTTTTTCAGATCGGAACTGTCCTTGCGGTAGGCATTGACCGTGATTCTTCCGACACAAAGAGCAACTACAATCTTTATTACGGTGAATTGCAACAGGTTGCCGTGTGTGAACGCTACGGACTTTACACAATGCAAAGGCTTGACATCAGCCGCCTTATGTTCGGTTACAAAGCAAATATACGCACAAACAGCAAGCCGAAAAATAAAGAATCGACTGCCGATGAAACTACAAAAACAGAGCAGAAAGCTCAGATTATGAGTGCTGATTTTTCAAAGCTTGCAAAGAGTACAAATAATGATGAGTTAAAGTCGCTCTATGAATATTTTGACAGCGAAGAACCGAGCTATACCAACGAATACACGGGTATGTTCAAGGGCTGCAACATAATTTTCATAACAGCCGAAAGCTTTTCGCAGTATGCAATTGACAAGGATCTGACTCCCACGCTCTACAAAATGTATAACGAGGGATTTCAATTTGAAAATTACTATTCGCCTGCGTGGGGTGTAAGCACAACCGACGGTGAATATGCAAATCTTACAGGCTTGATTCCAAAATCCGGTGTGTGGAGCTTTTCAAAGTCAGCCGAAAATAATGTAAGCTTCCCGTTCACTCTCGGTGAGCAGAGCAGAAAACTCGGTTACAAAACAGTTAACGCTTACCACAATCACACCTATGATTACTACGACAGGGACAAGTACCTGACAAATATCGGCTATGACTACTCTGCAATCGGAAAAGGTCTTGACCTCGGTGAAAATGTGTGGCCGAATTCCGACCTCAAAATGATGCAGAAAACTGTTGACGATTACATAAATTCCGACAGCTTCAGCGTTTATTATATGACGGTCAGCGGTCACGGCGGATATTCATACAACACCATGAGCGAACGCAACGCAGACCTTGTAAAAGACCTGAAATACAGCGATGAGGTCAAGGGCTATCTTGCCGCAAACATTGAGCTTGACAAGGCAATGGAATATCTTCTTGCAAGACTTGAAAAAGCAGACAAGCTTGACAACACCCTTATTTGCCTTACGGACGACCATTATCCGTATTCGCTTGATGAATTTGACGGTGTGTCTGAACTTGCGGGTCACAAGGTAGACACAACCTTTGAACAGTACAAAAATGCATGGCTGTTGTGGAGCGGTTCAATGAAAAAGCCCGTCAAGGTTGACACATACTGTTCAAGCCTTGATATTCTGCCCACGCTTTCAAATATGCTCGGTCTTGAATATGACAGCAGAATGTTGGCAGGTACGGATGTTTTCGGAAACAAAGAACCGTTCGTTGTGTTTGCCGACAGAAGCTGGATTTCCCAGAACGGAAAATACAATGCGTCAACAGGCGAATACACCGCTTTTAAGGGCGCAAAGGGCAAGGATGATATTGACGAACTCAATAACAAATGCAACAACCTCTTTACCGTTTCAAGAATGATTCTCGACAACAATGTTTATGCCGAGGCTTTCGGTGATACCCATGTTACGGGAAAGTAGTTTAATGCTCAAATTTGCATTGACTGCAAGGCGAAAATAAAGTAAAATAGAACATGACAAATCCATACGGCGACAGTCAACTTTGGCTGCTGCCGTATTCCATATACGGAATAAATAGTTTAAAATAAAATTGAGATGATTTTTTGAAAATATATAAAACTGCCTTAGTTTGTTTAATGACCTGTGCAGTTGCATTTTTCGGCTGTTCGTGTTCATTGCTTGAGGATGATAACAACGAATCGAGTGTACCTGTAACTACTTCTGAAAAAAGCAGTACAAGTGTAAAAACAACATCTAAACCTAAACCGACAGAGCCGTGTGTGTATAATGAACCAAAAACAGATTATGCCTATAGCACACTTACTGATGATTATGTGAAAAAGCTGTACAATCAAATAAGTGATAATATTGATTCCGAATATGAACCGTCATTTTACGCTGAAGGGAGTCTTAGTGAATATCAAATAACACAGGCTGTGGAAGCGTATAAAAATGACCACCCTGAAGTGTTCTGGCTTAAAAGTTACTATGAATACGAAAATTTTGATTATGAAACAGGAATTTGGCTTACATATACTATGAGCGGTGATAAACTTGTTACTGCAAAAAAAGAGTTTAATACTGCAGTTGATACTATTTCCAAAAGTGTCCCTTATGGCACTGAATGTGAAAGAGAGGAATATATACATAATTATATAATTAATAATTGTGATTATGATGAGGAAGCGGCTGAATCTGAGGAGGTTCAGGGCAATGAAAACGATGCCTACGGTGTGTTTGTTGATGGTAAGGCAGTATGTGAGGGTTACTCAAAGGCATTTCAGATTTTGTGTAATAAGGCTGATATTGATTGCATACAACTTATGGGAATCGTTGACTCAGACAATCATGTATGGAATTGCGTGAAGATTGGCGGAGATTGGTATCAGATTGATGTTACTTGGGATGATGTTGATGATTTTATTTATGATTCACATGAGTACTTTAATCTTACCGACAGTCTTATGTATGAGGAGCGCACGCTGTCTCCAAAATACTCGGAGATTGATGCAGAATCTTTTTTGAATTTGAAATCTTGGTGTAACTTCTATGTTCCAAAATGTACTGCTGAGAAATACAATTATCACAACTATTGTTATAATTATAAATATCCTACAGTATCTAATCTTGATGATTCCGATAATGTCAGCATAGCAATTGCAAAAGCGGCAAAGAACGGAGAAGAGTATTTCGTAGTTATAGTAGATGAAAATGTAAATTACGATGATGTGTATGATGAGGTGCGGAATGGATATATGTATGATTGGCTTACAAAGGCTAACCAAATTAACTCTGATTCACCAAAGTTGAATGATACTTGCAATATGCTTTATGATGAAAAGTCTAATTTGATAACATTTCAACTTGAATATATTAATTAAATGCTGCATGATTGATTATAACATTGACTGCAAGGCGAAAATAAAGTAAAATAGAACATGACAAATCCATACGGCGACAGTCAACTTTGGCTGCTGCCGTATTCCATATACGGAATAAATAGTTTAAAATAAAATTGAGATGATTTTTTGAAAATATATAAAACTGCCTTAGTTTGTTTAATGACCTGTGCGGTTGCATTTTTCGGCTGTTCATGTTCGTTGACGGATGATTCGGAAAGCAGTAAACCAAAGAGAAGCTCTATCATAGAAAAATCCGTTACAACTCCGAGTGCACAAGATGTTGAAAATGACAAGGATTATGCAGATGTAAAAACCGATTATGCCTACGAGACGCTTACCGATGATTATGTAAAAGAACTGTATATGAGAATTGCAAAGAGCGTTGATACCGTGTATGCACCAAACATTACAACAACAGGCTCGCTTTCCGACTATCAGATTACACAAGCTGTTGAGGCATACAAAAACGACCACCCCGAAACTTTTTGGCTCAAGGGGTCAAGTCTTTTTGTTCCGTATGGTGACACAACAAGCGTAAAGCTTGATTATACTGTTCAAAATGATAAGCTTATAGCCGCCAAGAAAAAATTTGACACTGCCGTTACTTCTGCTTTGAAGAATTTGCCCTCGGGCAATGATTTTGAAAGAGAAGAATACATTAACAACTATATAATTGATAACTGCAAATATGATGATGCGGCGGCACAGACAGAGAATATTGAGGGCAATGAGAACGATGCCTACGGTGCGTTGGTTGACGGCAAAGCCGTGTGTGAGGGTTACGCAAGAGCCTTTCAGCTTTTGTGCAACAAGGCGAATATTGACTGCGTATTACTTTCGGGAACAGCCGATTCAGACAATCACGCATGGAACGGTGTAAAAATCGGCGGCGATTGGTACCAAATTGATGTTACATGGAATGATACCGACGGCGAAAATAATTATGCGGAAAACGATTATTTTAACCTAACCGATGACCTTATGTTCAAGGATCATAAGCTGTCATATAAGTATTCCGAGCTTAATTCACAAACTTATTTGAGCGTTGCTACATGGTGTAATTTTTATGTTCCAAAGTGTACGGCTGAAAAGTACAACTATTTTAACTATAAGTACCCGACTGTTTCGGATCCAGATAATGCCGATGATGTAAGCCAAGCTATTGCAAATGCTGCAAAAAACGGAGATGAATATTTCAGCATTGTTGTTGATAAGAACACCGATTTCGATTATATGTATGACAGGATTATGAATGACGGTTATCTTTATAACTGGATTTCAGAGGCTAATGAGATTAACGGTTATTCACCAAGGCTTGCGGAAAGCTGTTATGTTTATCGCAAGGATGAGTTAGGTGTGCTGACTGTTGAACTTGAATATGTTGATTAACGGCGATGTGATGCTCACTTTTGTCCGCAATGCAGGGACACTCCGATTGAAAATTGATTTGTTATGAATTGATTTTATATAAATAAAGCTAACTAAAGGAATGATATTATGAAAAAGTATGATGTTCAGAAGTTTGAACTTTTGTCAAACGAACAGATTGCAGACGGCATTTTTGATATGAGGGTAAAAAATGACGAGCTTGCTCCGCTTGCAAAGTGCGGACAGTTTGCTCATGTTTATGTGCCTTCAAAAACTCTGCGCAGACCTATTTCGGTTTGCGACAGCGAAAACGGTGTTCTCCGCCTTGTTTATCAGGTAAAGGGTGAGGGAACAAAAATTATGTCCGAGATGAAAAAGGGCGAAAGCGTTGACATTCTCGCTCCTCTCGGCAACGGCTTTAAAATTGAAAAGGGCAAGCGTTATTGCCTTATCGGTGGCGGTATAGGCGTTCCTCCGATGCTCTACACAGCAAAGCAGTGTGAAAATCCGCTTGTTATCACAGGTTTCAGAAACAAAGACCTTATTATTCTTCAGGATGATTTCAAGAAAGCCGGTGCAGAGCTTGTGCTGACAACAGATGACGGAAGTGCGGGAATCCACGGCTTTGTAACAGATGTTCTCAAAGAAAAAATCTCAGAGGTTGACGAGGTTTGTGCATGCGGTCCTACCCCGATGCTCAAGGCTATTGCCGATGTTTGCAAAGAGGCAGGTAAGCCGTGTCAGATTTCTCTTGAGGAGAGAATGGCATGCGGAATGGGCGCGTGCCTTGTGTGTGCAGTAAAGGTAAGAAAAAACGGTGAAGAAATTATGCAGCATGTCTGCAAAAACGGCCCCGTATTTAACGCTGAGGAGGTAGTTTTCAATGGCTGATTTATCTGTAAAAGTTTGCGGAGTGGAATTTAACAATCCTCTCATTGCCGCATCGGGAACATTCGGTTTCGGTATGGAATATTCAGAGCTTTATCCCCTTGAAAAGCTCGGTGGTATTTCATGCAAGGGTATCACACTTACCCGCCGTGACGGCAACCCTGTTCCGAGAGTGGCCGAAACTCCTTCCGGCATTTTGAATGCAGTAGGACTTCAAAACCCCGGTGTTGATGTCTTTATCAATGAGGATTTGCCGTGGCTCAAAAAGCAGAATACGGTTATCATTGCAAACATTGCCGGCAACACTCCCGAAGATTATTGTGCAATGGCTGAAAAACTCAGCGAAACCGATGTTGATATGATTGAGCTCAACATCTCATGCCCTAATGTCAAGAGCGGCGGAGTGCAGTTCGGCACAAGCTGTGAATCCGTAGGTGCAATTACTGCGGCTGTCAAAAAGTATTGCAAAAAGCCGCTTATCGTAAAGCTCAGCCCAAATGTTACCGACATTGCATCAATAGCACAGTCGGCAGAGGCAAACGGTGCAGACGCAATTTCAATGATTAATACGCTCACAGGTATGCGTATCGACATCAACTCACGCAGACCGATTATCCGCAACAACACAGGCGGAATGAGCGGCCCTGCAATTTTCCCTGTTGCCGTAAGAATGGTTTGGCAGGTTGCAAACGCAGTTAAAATTCCGATTATCGGTATGGGCGGTATTTCAAGCTGGCAGGATGCAATCGAGATGATGATGGCAGGCGCAACCGCACTTCAAATCGGTACTGTCCTTTTTACGGATCCGTATGCGCCGATTAAGATTGCCGACGGAATGAACGAATGGCTCGACAAAAACGGAATCAAGAGCGTTTCGGAAATCACAGGCACAGTTAAGCCTTGGTAATTTTGCGGAATAAAAAATAATTTAAAGTCCATAATAACCCTATCGGAGGGGATATTATGGACTTTTTGCGTGCATTAATAACAGCGCCCGTTTCAATTGCAGTATTGTTTCTGCTGTCAAAGTTTATCGGCAACAAGCAGATGTCAAGCCTTAATCTTTTTGACTACATCAACGGAATCACAATCGGTTCAATCGCAGCGGAGATGGCGACAACCGAAATGTCAGACTTTTGGGCGTGTCTTGCGGCACTCATTGTTTATGTAGTAATTGTTATGATTTGTTCGTGGCTTTCGCAAAAATCAACAATGTTACGAAGATTTTTAACAGGCAAGTCGATTGTGATTTTCGACAGAGGAAAGTTGTACAAAAAGAATTTTTCGGTTGCAAAAATTGATATAAACGAATTTCTTACACGAATGCGTGAAAAGGGATATTTCAGTCTTGATGATGTCGAAACGGTTTTTCTTGAACAGAACGGCGATTTGTCGGTTCTGCCAAAGGACAAAAAGCGCCCCGCAACTCCGGATGATTTAAAAATCATTGTTCACCAAACCCGACCCGAGTCCGTGGTTATTACGGACGGAAAAATTCTCGAGAAAAATCTTGCCGAATCGGGCTTTAATCTTGAATGGCTCAAAAAACAGCTTGACAACAGCCGCAAACGGCTCAAAGATGTTTTTCTCGGTGTTTGTGACGATACGGGAAACCTCAAGATTTACCAAGACGGAAAGTCTGAAAGCAAGAATGATATTTTTGACTGATGAAGCGTAAAAGAATAAAATTTGCACCTTTACAGATTTGTAGGGGTGCTTTTTTATGTGCAAAAAATAAAATAATACAAAAATAAATTTTACCATTGCAATAATCAAAATTAATGTTATACTAAAATCGTAAGTGCGTGTCGGCAAGATTTTGCAGAACGCTTTGAAAAAATCGGAAAATTTTAATAAAGAAGGAAGTGCTTTAATGATTAAAAAGTTTACATCGGGCAACCCGATTGATACGCAGGCTGTTGTTGAAAAATTTAACTCTCTGCCTATTGCGGAATTTCCGCTCGGCGGCAAGTTTGAAAACGGAAATTTTGTCTTTGAATTTGATATGGCAGACAGCGACATCGTCTACGGTCTCGGCGAAGCTCCGAGAGGAATCAACAAGCGTGGTTGGGTGTATAACAGCTTTTGCAGTGATGACCCGTTCCACACCGAAACAAAGTCATCCCTCTATGCCGCTCACAATTTCCTTATGCTCAGCGGTTCAAAAACTTTTGGTATTTTTATCGACTTCCCGTCAAAAATCCGTTGGGACATCGGCTATACAACCGCAAACAAAACCGTTATCACAATTGACGGCACGGATTTTGATATTTATTATATTGACGGCACAAAGCCGCTTGAAATCGTAAAAAAGTTCAGAAAATCAATCGGCACAAGCTATGTTCCGCCGTTTTGGGCATTCGGCTATCAGCAGAGCCGTTGGAGCTATCACAATGCCGAAGCTGTTGACGCTGTTGTTGATGGTTACAACGAGGCAGGGATTCCGCTTGACTGCGTGTATCTCGACATCGACTATATGGAGCGTTACAAGGACTTTACTGTTGATGATGAAAAATTTCCGAATTTCAAGGACTATGTTTCAAAGAAAAGGGAAGAAGGAATCCACCTCATTCCGATTATTGACGCAGGCGTAAAAAAAGAGAACGGCTACGATATCTATGAAGAGGGCAGAAAGAATGGATACTTCTGCAAAAACGAGGACGGCACGGATTTTGAGGGCGGTGTATGGCCCGGTATCGTTGGCTTTCCCGATTTTCTCCGACCGGATGTAAGAAAGTGGTTTGGCTCAAAATATAAAATTCTCACAGATATGGGAATTGACGGCTTCTGGAATGATATGAACGAGCCTGCAATTTTCTATTCGGTAAAAGGACTTAACAAAGCACTTGACAAGGCGGCTTCTCTTAAAGGGCAGAACCTTGACCTTTCAAAGTTCTTTGAGCTCAAGGACACATTCGCAGGTCTTTCAAACAGTCCCGAGGATTATTCAAGCATTTACCATACAGTTGACGGCAAACAGGTTTGCCATGATCAGGTTCACAATATTTACGGCGCTAATATGACAAAGGCCGCCGGCGAATATTTTGCGGAGGAGTTCGGTAAAGAAAAAATTCTTATGTTCTCCCGTGCGTCATATGTAGGCGCTCACCGTTCAAGCGGTATCTGGTTCGGCGATAACCACTCTTGGTGGTCGCACATTCTCCTTAACCTCAAAATGCTCCCGTCCGCAAATATGTGCGGCTTTCTTTACTGCGGTGCAGATCTCGGAGGCTTTAACGAGAACGCAACCCGTGACCTTGTTCTCCGTTTCCTTGCACTCGGTGTGTTTACTCCGCTTATGCGTAACCATGCCGCTCTCGGCACAAGAAATCAGGAGTGCTACAGCTTTGAAAACAGCGATGATTTCAAGGATATTGTTGAGGTTCGTTACAGACTTATTCCGTACCTTTACAGAACATTCAAAAAGGCAAGCGAAGAAAATGATATGATTTTCAGACCGCTCTCGTTTGATTATCCCGATGATAAAGTTGCCCGTGAATGTGAAACACAGCTTATGCTCGGCGATGAGTGTATGATTTGCCCTGTATATGAGCAGAATGTAGGCGGAAGATATGTTTATCTCCCCGAGAACATGACTTTTGTAAAACTCAGCGGTACAAGCATTACGACAGAAAAAATGAGCAAGGGTACTCATTATATTGAGGTTGCTCTCAATGAAGTTCCGCTCTTTATCAAAGACGGCAGACAGATTGAACTCTGCAAGCCTGCAATGAGAACTTCACAGCTCGATACAACAGACACAGTTATGATTCCTTAATATACCATAATGATAAAAAACACGGCAGTCGATAAAAAACTGCCGTGTTTTTGTATGTCTTTAATTCAGTTTTAATCGTCAGAGCTTTTTCTTTCGCTTTTGAAAAGCTTGCAGATTTCATAATAAATCGGAATTGTTAAAAATGCAATCCAACCAAATGACCAACCGCCGCAGATGTCGAGAAATCCGAAAAACATATACACAATAACGACAAGCAGGGGATAAGCAAAATGACTCGGCTTGCGTTTGTAGATTGCGTCAACAAGTGTGTAATAGAGAGGAATTGTCAGAAAGCATACCCAGCTGAGTACCCAACCGAGCAATACTCCGCTGAATCCCCAAACGAGGAATCCGATAATGGCAATCAACCAAAACGGAAAGTGCTTCCAAAAGCGATGCGACTTTGAATGTTTATGTTCTTCAATGCTTTCATCATACATAACATTTCCGTTTTCGTCTGTATAGACTTTTGTTTTGCCGTTTTCTTCAACATGAATTCCGTTCCAGCCGACATCAACCTTTGTACCGTCTTTATCTTTAACATGGATTCCGTCCCTGAAATTAAGGTGAACAGAATCGCCGTCCTTTGAGTCAACATGGATTCCGTGTTTGAACGAAACCTTGTCTGATTTTTTGTATGTTGTGTCGCTGTCGGGATTATTTTCGGCATTATTTTCGGGTTCTTCCGACTGTGTTTCGCTTTCGGTTTCTTTTTCGCCTTTAAGCAATTCATCAAGCGAAACACCGTAGATATCGGCAAGAAGAATAAGATTATCCGTGTCGGGCGATGCCTCTGCACGCTCCCATTTTGACACAGCCTGACGGCTTACACCTATTCTTGAGGCAAGCTCCTCCTGGCTTAGATTCATCTTTTTTCTGTACTGCAAAAGTCTGTTGGCAGTTTCAATGTTCATAAAATTTCCTCCTCAAATATTGCTTTAGGGTTTTACCTTGTGAGAAAATTATATCGGTTGCCTGCCCCCAAAAACAATACATTTCGGGTTCCATTGTCGCAACTCTCGGTTGCAACCCGTAGTTGCGACGATAAAAATCAATAAAAACGCAAAATATTCCAATATCAGAGGTCAAGACCTGTTGTAGTCTTTAAAAATTCACCAAGCTTGTCGCAGATGATTTTTACACCGCCCTCGCTGTCACTTTCAACATTGAGAGGCATAATCGGATCGTGTACCGAAAGTCTGAGCAAGAACCAGCCGTCACCGTTATCTCTGTCAAACGAAACTCTGATGCCCTCACGGTTATCATCGGCAACACACCAGCCGTCCTGCTCCTCGGCATACTTTGTAAGGTCGGCAATAATTTTTTCACCGCAGGCTCTGAAATCTTTTTCAAGAATTTTGTATCTGATTTCTGTGCTTTCAAGCGGTTCTTTGAGTGAGGCGGTAAGCTCGTCAAGCTCCTTGCCCTCTTTTCTCATCTGAGCAGCCTTGATAATAATTTTTGTGCAGAGATATGCACCGTCATCAAGGAAGTAGTTTTCACGCATTGCGGCATGACCCGATGTTTCGATTGCAAGAGGACAGTTGATGCCCTGAGCGTTGAGCTCAAGAGCCTTGTCGATAACATTCTTATAGCCTCTGCGATAGCGGTAATGCTTTCCGCCGAGGTCATTTTCAATAAATTGTTTAAGACCGCTTGATGTGATTGAGTCTGTAACAATCATACCGCCGTCATTGCCCTCAAGAGCAATTGCCGCCGCAACGGCTACAAGTCTGTTTCGGTTGATTTCATTGCCCTTGCTGTCAACAGCACCGCCACGGTCAACATCCGTATCAAAGATTACGCCAAGGTCTGCGCCTGATTCTCTGACAGCCTCACAGATTGAATCCATTGCCTCTTTAGCCTCGGGATTCGGCACATGATTCGGGAACATTCCGTCAGGTTCAAGATAACGGCTGCCTGTTGTGTCTGCTCCGAGAACGGAAAGCACCTTGTCGGCATAAAATCCGCCTGCACCGTTGCCTGCGTCAACAACAATCTTAAAGCCCTTGAGCGGATGCTCGTAATCTTCTGCATTAACTTCCTTTTTAATCTTCTCGCAAAGTCCCTTTGCGTAGTCGCTCATATAGTCAACATCCGTAATATTTCCGCCGTTGCTTTCTTCGGGATGTTCACCGTTTTGTGCGTAGAGAAGAATTTCCTCAATGTCACTGCCCTCAAGACCGCCCTCACGGGTGAAAAATTTAAGACCGTTTCTGTTAAACGGGTGGTGACTTGCGGTAATCTGAAGAGCACCGTCACATCCGAGGTCAACGGTTGTCATAAACATTGACGGAGTTGACGCAAGCTGACAGCAGAGAACTTCTGCACCGCAACGCTTAAAACGCTCGGTTGTGATTTTCATTATATGCGGTCCCGAAATACGGCTGTCACGACCGACAGAGATTTTGAGCTCGCTCGGCTTTTTTGAAACTTTTTTAGAAAGCCAAAGCACAAAGCCGTCTGCCATATCGGCAACAACATTGTCGGTAAGGTTTACACTTTGTCCCTCAACACCCTCGCTTGCAACTCCTCGTATGTCTGTTCCGCTTTTGAACTGTTTGTAAAAATCGTTAAGCATTTCATGATTCCTTTCTTATTTGTATGATTGCTTTTATTGAAAATTTAATTAGGAGCAATCCTGCATCCTTTTTGATATCAGCCTTCATAACATAGATTATAACTTAAAATGAGCAAAATCTCAATATGCCTGTTAAATTAAGTTTGTAAAAAACAGCAGTTATATAATGCTGAAAAAGAAATAAGTTGTTGAATTTACACAATCAAATGTTATGCTTGTATTAAAATCATATTTCTATAAAAGCAAATACAAAGCATTTTGTACAAAAAATACGACAACTAATTGTGCATAACTGACACCTAAATGCATTTGTGAACAAAAATTAATCGCTAAAATTGTTGACTTTTCCGAATCTTTGACTATAATAATAATTGTCAAGTAAATAGTCCGCTTGACTATCGGCTGATTTCCAATTAGCCTTACTCGAGTAAAATTGAATTATCACATAGTCGATAAATTGATCATGATTTTGCCAAATGGTAAATGGCGCACGAAAACAAAACTTTATATTTTTAAAGAATTGAATGGAGGAAATTTTATGACACCAATTCTTAGCTTACACAATGTTGATGTAACCAAATTCCTCGCCGTGCTCGATACCTGCGAGGGCAATGTATATCTCGTTACAAGCGAAGGCGACAGACTCAATCTCCGCAGCAAGCTTTGCCAGCTTGTCGGTCTTACAAGACTTATCGAAGGCGGCAGGATTGCAGAAGCAAGTATTATTTGCGAAAACAAGAACGACGAGAGCAAGCTTTTCAGACTTAATATGTTCGGCGACACAGGTAACGCCAAAGTAGGTTAATTCTGAAAACACTGACTTAAATATCTACGGTTTTCACGTTAATTTCAAAACTTCTAAACCCAAGGACAGCTGCGAGCAATCGCAGCTGTTTTTGGCTTTTACCTTTTAAATGTAAAATATCAATAAAGTGTTGATTTTGCCGATGTTTTGGGTTATACTAAGCTTAGTTTATTTAATGAGGCGTTAAACGCATTCGGAAAGGAATACGCTATGGCAGATACAAAAAACGAGCTTATGAACGAAGAAGATCAGGGTATGCTCATCACTCTTGAGGATGAAAACGGTCAGGAAGTTGAATTTGAATTTCTTGATGTAATTGAGTTTGAGGGTACAGAGTACATTGTTCTCATCGAAAATGACGAGGATGCAGACGAGGTTGTTATTCTTCAGATTAATCAGATTGACGAAGAAACAGAGGAGTATGTCAGCATTGACGATGAAGATACTCTTAACAAGGTATTTGAGCTTTTCAAAAAGAAATATGAGGGCGACATTAACTTTGAATAATTCGTTTCAAATTGAGCTTCCGAGGGGAGGCTCTTTTCTTTTGTGTGAATATAACATTCTCAGCGGGAAAAAATACCGTTGAGGTGTTGTGTATGACAGAAAAAACCGGACTTGAAAAAACCGTTGTGTTTAATTTGAAATCGGCAAATGAATCTGATGTCAATAATACTGCCAATGAAAAAGGTCATGAGAGCCGTTCGTTTTATTACAAACTCGGATTACTCTATTTTCTCAATATTGTTGACTGGATTTGTACAGAGGCGCTCATCGGCAGCGGACATTTTGTTGAGGCAAATCCCGTTATGCAGCCTGTGCTTGAAAACTTTTGGCTGACATTGTTAATCAAGGGAATTTTGCCGCTTGTGCTTATTCTTGGTTGTGCATTGATTTACAAGCTTGCCGAAATCGGCAGGAGCAAAACAGCCGAAATGCTTTTAACGGTCGGAATTGTGTCTTATGCCCTTGTAAACCTATGGCATATTTTCAATTTTGTATTGCTCTTTTGTCGATTTTAATGTACAATAGTGGGTAGCGAATTTGAAAGGGAGTGTATGTTTTGCCGGCATTATCAGTAAGAAATCTTACAATGACTTTTATCGAAAGAAACCTTTTTACCGATGTTTCGTTTGATGTTGAAGAAAGAGATAAGGTGGGCTTTATCGGAGCTAACGGAGTCGGTAAAACAACTCTCTTTAAGATACTCAACGGCGAAATCAGCCCTGTTTCGGGAACTGTTACCTTTTCAAAAAATGTCCGTCCGGGATATATGGAACAGCATGCCTGCAACAATCCGAGGGCAGATGTGTATCACGAGCTGCTTTCCGTGTTCGATTATCTTTCGGATATGGAAACAGAAATTTCCGCACTTGCACATCAGATTGACAACAAGTCGGGAAATCTTGACGAGCTTGTTGAAAGGCAGACCATGCTTATTGAACAGTTTGAAAGAGCAGGCGGTCTGACCTATAAAAGCAGAACCCGTTCCGCACTTTTAGGACTCGGATTTTCCGAAAATGACTTTACAATGCCTGTCGGCAATTTAAGCGGCGGTCAGCGTTCAAAGCTCTGCCTTGCAAAGCTGTTGCTGTCGCAGAGCAACATGCTCCTCCTTGACGAGCCGACAAACCACCTTGACATTGACGCAATCGCATGGCTTGAAGGCTTTTTGAGAGATTTCAAGGGCGCAATGATTATCATCAGCCATGACCGTTATTTTCTTGATAATGTTACAAACAAAACGATTGAACTTGAACACAACCGTGCTATGGTTTATAAGGGCTCATATTCGGAATTTGTCAAGAAAAAGGAATCGGTGAACGAGTCGCTTAAAAATAAATATGAACACGATTTAAAGGAAATAAAGCGTATTGAGGGCATTGTTGAACAGCAGAAACGCTGGGGACAGGCTCACAACTTTATCACAGCCGCAAGTAAGCAGAAAGAGGCTGACAGAATCAAAGACGGGCTTGTTGCCCCCGAAAGCGAGCTTGAAACAATGCGTATGCATTTTGAGCCGAGATGTGAAAGCGGCAACGATGTTTTAATCTGTAAAAATCTTGCCAAGTCGTTTGACGACAAACAGCTTTTCAAAAATGTTGATATACATATCAGAAAAGGCGAGAGAGTGTTCATCATCGGCGGCAACGGTTGCGGTAAAACAACGCTGTTCAGAATTTTAACGGGCAAAACTCCTATGAACAGCGGTGAATATGACTACGGTGCAAATGTTGAAATCGGTTATTTTGATCAGATGCAACAGAATCTTGACCTGTCAAAAACCGCACTTGATGAGGTGTGGGACACCTTCCCGAATATGACGCAGACCGAAGTCAGAAGTGCGCTTGCGTCATTCCTGTTCAAAGGTGACGAAGTGTTTAAACCACTTTCAAAAATGAGCGGCGGCGAGAGGGCGAGAGTTTCTCTCTTGAAATTAATGCTAAAGGGCAGTAACTTTTTGCTGCTCGATGAGCCGACAAACCACCTTGACGCATCATCACGGGAAGAGCTTGAAAAAACTTTGCTTGACTACAGCGGTACAATGCTGATTGTCAGCCACGACCGTTATTTTATAAATAAAATTGCCGACAGAATTTTACTCCTTACAAATAGCGGAGTAAAGGAATATCTCGGTAATTACGATTATTATCTTGAACGCACAACAGCCGAAAAATCGGGTGCTGTTCCGATTGAGAATAAGAAAGATAAAAAAGAAAAAACGCAGAATGATTACTTTTTGCAAAAGCAAAAGCAGAGTGAAGAACGCAAAAGACAGACTAAGCTCAAAAAGGTAGAGGCTGAAATTGAGCGACTTGACGAAGAAATCGCCAAAACACAGGAGCTTCTCTCAAGCGAGGAGGTTGCCGCAGATTACGAAAAACTTATGGAACTTTCAAAACTGCTCGAGGATTTGCAAAAACAGCAGGAGGAGCAGTACGAAATCTGGGAAGAACTCGAAAGTATGGCAGAATGATCGCCTTACAGTCGGGAGGAGCGACAAATTTCCCTTGCTTAAAGTAAAAAATTGTTGTATAATAACCGCATAATATAAGCTAAAGACTGTTGCACAGCAGTTTTTGCAGTTGATTTTCAGATAAAAGATTATGCGAATTAAAAATGAAAAAACGGCAGGCAAAATACCCTGCCGCATACATCTGCCCGTGGCGCAATTGGATAACGCAACGGATTCCGATTCCGGAGAATGGGGGTTCAAGTCCCTTCGGGCAGGCCAAAACTAAAAGCACCCTTCATGGGTGCTTTTAGTTTTGACCTGCCAAGAATCCGAAGGGATTTGAAGCCGACCGTAAAGAAAATGCCCCTGTGGGGCATTTTTAGGGAGGAGCGTTTATGGAGGCATAGCTATGCACAGGACGCAACAAGCGAGGCGGAAAGTTTAAATCCGCACAAAGTACTTCGGGCAGAAGTAGTGATAAGATGAAAGTGTGACACCCTACGGGGTGTCCTTTTTTCAGCTAAATTCACGCAAGCGTGAGCTAAATTTGCTACGCAAGCTAAATTATCCTACGGATAGCTGAATTGTCCTGGCGGACAGCAAAAGTGAATTTAATTTAGCTGTAAACCGAAAGGTTTGCAATTTAGCAACGGAGCGACAAAAAATTCATAGGATATTTTGTTGAAAAATACAATGAAAAATTTTTTTGCAAAAACCCTTGACGAATAGGATTGAGGATGATATAATAGTCAAGCTGACTCGTTCGAGGACATCTTCAAAAAATGAAAATGCTTCAAAAAAATTAAAAAAATTTGAAAAAAGTGTTGACAAATGATGAAGAATGTGATATATTATATAAGCACTCGAAATTAAAGAGTAAATGCAAGAGCGAAAGCTAAATTCGCTGGTGTAGCTCAGTTGGTAGAGCAGCTGATTTGTAATCAGCAGGTCGGGGGTTCAAGTCCGTCCACCAGCTCCATTGAAGCCTACTGTTTAGGCAGTAGGCTTTGATTTTTGAAAAACTTGATAGGGGAGAATTCCCGAGTGGCCAAAGGGGGCAGACTGTAAATCTGTTGCGTTTCGCTTCGATGGTTCGAATCCATCTTCTCCCACCAAGCTTAAAAACGCCTTAAACATTGAAGTTTAAGGCGTTTTTCTTTTGCGTTCAGCAGAGATAAAACCCCTCTGAAAATCTGTTTGTCTAACAGTTGTCTATCAGAAAGCTAACTAAGCAGGCTCAATGTCAATAAATAGGGGTACCCCGATAAAAACAGAGCCACTGCATCTAATTCGAATTGTTTTGTGCTGTTTAGATACCTAACATTAGCGGATATGTTTCCGCAAGATACAGCCAAGCATTTGCAGCAGTTGTGCGTATAATTTAAACTGCTGCAAAAGTCATCAAACAAGCCGTTTTTTAAGCCGTTCGCTTATTTCCTTGACATCAAGACTACAGTTTCGATGTGGCACAGTTGTTCAACGAAAAACATACTCAACCCCTATTGTACAAGGGAATGGTGGAACGCACCTTCTCCCTTAAAATCTAGTGGTTCGAGCCTGTGACAACCTTGAATTGTCCTATAATTTGTATAGGCAAACAGGGTAAAGCTCTGTTCCTTAAACTTCATTTTTCATGTCATCCCTACAAACTGGAATTTTACGCTTTCTTAATTGGATGTCTAATTACAGTTTTCCATTTTTCTGGGGCAACCTTTCTTGCATCAGACATATAAATCTCGTGGTGCAACCTATCTTTGTTAATATCATTAACATATCCATTTTGTTCTAAATAAGTATCCATAAGAGCAACAGTTGCTGGCTCATTATCAAAAGAACCTATATGCATAATTTGAACGCATAATCCCTCATCAATCGTAAGATACTCTGCTGACGAACAATCAAGTTTCTTCTTTTTCGTTGCTGTTTCTACCGCCCAGTCAAAATCAGCTTTAGAAATGAAATCAGGCAAACGGATAACAGAAATCCAGCTGAAAGCAGACTTATTTGTATAATCTACACTCTCGACATCATCCTGCCACCAAAAACCTTCCAATGGCGGAACAACATATTCAAAAAATCCTTCAATTTTATAATCAGTCTTGTAACTCATTTTTAATGTGTATGCAACAGCATATAGAACACTGATTGCTTGTTGATATGCTCCGCCTTCTTCATTTGGATTGCCTTTTCCTCTAACTGCAATATAATTTGCCTTAGGTACATTTACAATCTCTGGTTTGTTCTTCGGCATATAGAATTCTTTATACTCTTTTTTAAAATCAAAAGCCATAATAACCTCCAAAATTCCGATTTATCTAATTTCTATTAACATCTATTTCACTGTTCATGAACCCCTCAAAACGGTCGAATTGCAGGATTGCCTGTCAGCTTTTGTTCTATAAAATTCTCTCCAAACACCCTGACATCTAATCCACTCACTCAATTTGCATTATCTAATCCAAGGTTACAACCTGAACGAAATTTTGCGTTGGATATGTTTCAATAAGATATACCCGAGTGCTTTTGATGGTTAAATATATAATTTTAGATTTAGAAAAAGTCAGCAAACAAGCCGAATTTTATATTGCTTAATTATTTTCTTGACATCAATACTACCGTCTCAATGTGGCACGATATCTCCTGATTGATGTCTGGTTTTGTGCCCGTTCGCGGAAACATATCCTATCAAAACGGAAACATGTCCACAGTTTCTGAAATCGCACATTCACAGCTACAAACAGATGCAATCTGTAGCAAAATTGGCATCCATATCCAGGTCTTGACCGTTGAAGTCTATGGGAACAAGTCAGCATAAGGTCTTTTCTACCTATTATAATGCCAGGCAATTTTACACTGCTGCTCCCTACCACCGTCTCGACCGTTGAGAAAGTGAAGGCTGGTCAAGTTCCACAGAATCCATCCGTTCAAACCACGGATTTGCCATACACTCGCAGGGAGTTGAGTTGCCGGATTTCACCGTCTCGACCTGGTATTGGTCATCATTTTATCTGTATCACATATGCCTAGCTTCCATTAGATTTGAACTGATTTGCGAATTGGGTAAATACTGTTTTTTCAATTTCGCCCTGTGAATAACCACTACCAGCAGTTATCCAAAATTATCGGATAACTAAACCCTCCTGTAATTATGAGTTATTCGAATTTTTCGAATGACTGAATCCTGTTGCAGAAAATGATATAAATGAAACCCCACCTTACCTTTCAAGCAATTTTATCATTCTTTGAACAATACATTCAACCTGCCCGGATTCTACTCTTTGATCAAAACAGCCATTACAAAAATGATCTTCTCGCAATAGCATCGTCAACAAAGCTGAACACACATCATAATCAGCACGTTCCAATCGCTTTAACTCTTCATTGCAATTTATAGGCTCTGTGGTCATGTAATCCCAGTAGTTCGTTTTTAAGTCACCGTCTCTTCAAACACCTCATAGCCATTGCTTTAATATCATTACTCACGAACGAATAGACCTCCTTCAAATGCAACATAATTACCATCATTCATGTCTTATAAGAACTCTCTTCGTGTCCTTATATTTTTCACGTAATGACGGAATATTTACATCAGTACTTAATACTTCACGCACGACGCCCCATAGACCACCTTTTTCATCCGGAAAGCTATCCATATACTGGGTAAATGTGAGCCTCATCACGAACTTTGCTTGATCCTCGATGCCTCTTCCTGGAACGCCATAATCCAGTATAGGAGGCAGCCCTGTTTTGATATCTTTTCCAAGAATAATCACTCCTGATGCCGGTGCTCCCCCAAGCATTGTCATGCTTATTGCAAGATCAATCATTTTATCATCAAGGCTAATCCACGAATGATCAAAATACAATCCTTGACCAAGCACCTCACCTATACATAGCTTAGGTTTGTATCCGAGCTCAGACAGGCAAACGTATAACGCAGCACATGAAGCGTGGCAGGCACCCCACCATTGCTTTCTCTCCATGTACCTATACATATTTGCAAGCACATTCCCGATATCTTCATTATATCCACTCTCTTTAACCGCTTGTTTTATACGGTCAGGGATGCTCATTGTTTCCTTTCGGAGACAACAATTCTTATATTTCTTTCCGCTTCCACATGGACACGGATCATTTCTTCCTATTTTCATCATGCGCTCCTTATTTCTTGCTTTATAAACGGCACAATCACATCGTAGAACTTCTTCGTCCAATCAGCGTGGAAGTTTGCCATCTGGAGCCAGTCGGTCTCATTTTCAATGCTGACGTTATTCAGCTGAATGAAAACCTTGGACGATTTAATATCGTTACCACGGTTCCACTGGAGCGTTGTGCCCAACGCTGATTCAATTTCCGCTTTATGTGTGTACAGGCTATCGAAGGCATCCTTGTTTTCTTGCTTATTGCCTCTGCCAAACACGACCTCTGCCCGGGCTGCATCAAAGTTTGCTACGCAGCAAAGGTAGAATCCACCTATACCAAAGAAGCCATTGATCCAGTTATCCCTTGACGGATTAACATTGGAGAAAGAACCGTCCTCACCGTGCACTTTCTGGATAATCGAAAGCGCATATGTCCAATATTTTCTCCGGAGCTCGTAACGGCTGCCCGGCTCATCCTCATTAGCCGCGTTTTCATCACGTAGATAAAAAACCAAATCAGAAGGATCTTCATTGTACAGTTTGAAGAGGCGGCTAAGGACAGACAGCTTGCTCTGAGTGCTTGTATTTGTCCACACATAGATGCCGTCACCAATTTCCACTGACTTCGTGAATGCATCCGGATTAGTGTTGAAGTGAAGAGCAATATTCTCCTCCTCCGACATGGCCAGCTTTGTGATAATAGCCTTGTCCTCGGCATACAGAATCTGAATAACCTTTTGGAACATCTCAATCCAGCTCGTTACCGGCTGTTCAGTGTTCTTAAAGGTGAACTTTGCAATCAGTCGTCCGGTCAGCTCGCCCTCATCCTCAAGCGTATAAGTATCAAGCTGCTTTTCTTCCGGTTTGTATTCTGTGACAGGTGCTGCCCAGATTGAAAGAGCCCGACCCATGAGATGTTCGCTGCGTTCCTCCAGTTCTGCCAGCGTCCATTTGTCCTTCTTGGCAATCCAAGTATTCATGCGGATACCACTATCATCAAAACCATTCTGCATGGTTTTCTTTTCGGCGAATGAGCTATTACTGTATTTCGAGTTATAGGCCGTCAGTGTAAGATTTGCCATACGATGCAGCCACACTTCATGTATCTGCTCGTAGTCATCTCCCAGTTCCTTCTGCCAAATCGGCGTAAGGTGCTGAGGCATGATGTGCTCAATGGAATAGGTGCCGTCATCACAGTGACGGTATACATCCTTATCCTCCGAAGTGCCGAAATTCTCGAAACGCTCAAGGATGTAAATCTTATTCTTGCTGTTCATCAGATAAACTGGACGTTCCTCAAATGCCACCTTAAACTCAACATCGTCTGGGAAGCGCGTACGCTCCTTCTTTGAGAGAAGCGCATACTTGAACTTCTCGACATAGTCATCCTCGGTACCGTCGTACCGGACGATTTCACGGTGCAGCATGAGGAAGATTTTATTTAGAGCATTTGTTGGCAGGTCACACATCGTCCTGCGGAACAGATAGTTTTCTGTCGTCAGGAAAATCTCCGTGACCTGTGTTAAAGTCAGCTTGTTTTCATTATATAGGCGCAGCACTTCGAGGAAGTACGGCCTTGTTACCGTAGTCTCCAGACGGTTCAGTCGGTCAATGCAAGCGTCAAGGGCAGCACTTCCAGAATTACCATCAAGAAGAATCTGGTACCGCTTTGCATAGGCCAGCATCTCAGCGAGCAACGGTTCGGTGTCAATCTTGCTGAGCTCCACAAAGTTCTTAAAATTGATGTAGATTTTCTTCTGCTGTGGGATGGCCTGCTGCTTTACACTCAGGTAATCCCGGATGAAGGCACTTACATCATATTTCGTACAAACCTCGATCTTATTCCAGTATTTCTCGTAGTAGGCCTCTTGCTCCTTGGGCGGTAAGCCCATCAAAATAAAGTTTCTGATCTTGTCGCCTTCGCTGAGGTCAAGGCCGGTCGAGTTTAGGCTCTCGAAAATGAGCTGAGGATTGTCATCCATATCCAGACGGATATTTATAATCTCCAAACAGCAAATCGCATCATAAAGCTGGTCGATGGTGATTTCCTGTTTCTGAATCCGGTCATAGAAATAATCGTAGTTCACGGTCAGATTTGATTCGCGGATATGCTCCGTCGGATCAGAGAACAGCTTTCCAAAGGCGGTCTGGTCATTCTTTACCGGTTTGAGTTTGATACGAGTATCCTCCGGCTTCCACTTATCCACAAGGTATTCCTCAAAAATCCGCTGCTTCAGATTAGCGGTCTCCGGCACAATGACACCCTTATCAATCAGGTTATACATGGCAAGAAATAAAAGCGATACAGTCGTAAGACGCTGCTGGCCGTCGATAATCAGGAACTCCTCATTGTGGCCGTCCGGATTGTAAACGGAAACGAGGCTCCCAAAGAAGTGACTCTTCCGGTGCCCCTTGATGATTTTTACAAGGTCATCGTATAGCTGCTTGCAGTTTTCTGTCTTCCAGTCATAATTTCTCTGATACACCGGGATGACAAAGCGCTTGTCAGAGCCTTCCATGTATTTTACGAATTTACATTCTGAACCTTTCATTCCATATCACCCCTTGTATTACTGAAGATCGGGATCGCTCCCCAGAGGAGTAATTCCGTTTTCTTTAAGCATTTCATTTATTTCATAAATTGAATTCTCTGCACAGGCTCCCATTACGCATTGATAAACGTATCCTTCGCCCTTCAATGAATTTAATTTAAAGTCAGTTTTACCAAGAAACATTTCAGCCTCCGGCAGTGGCAGCTTTAATCCTACGCATAACGCCAGGACTGTCTGTACAGATGTTGGATACTCTTCATCATTTCTCAAACGCTGGATGGTCTTTTCTCCTACGAGCGAACGGTCTGCTAACTGTTTATTTGAGAGCTTTCTTTCTTTTTGTAAAGCTACCAGCGTTTCGGCAAAGGAACCGGGATATTTTCGCAGGGCTTCTGACCGACGCTTGGCGTTCTGAATCTGGTCGAGTAGCGTTCGGTTATGCGTGTTTAGTTCAAAGGAATACTCAACCTGATTTTCAACAGGAGCAGCGTTCCGCATGAACTGCGTGTAATACTTCGCCCCTTGATATTTCGATTGATAGCTATACCCCTTCGAGAAAACAACGCAGCACTCATCCATGTGTGTGAGTGCATATTCTGACAGTGTCGCATTTCCGGCCTGATTCCTCGCTATATACTTCTCATTGTTGAGAACGAGGTGACGATCCGTAAAAACAAACTGACCGCTGTCAATTAGTTTCTTAAACTCGCGGTCGAAACAGTAAGCCTTAAACAAATCGGCATAAGGAATAGTGAATGTCTGATTCTTACCCAAGGCACCTGCTTCAAATGAATATCCACGAACATACTGACCATCTACAAACGGATATGCACCTTCGGCTTTGGAATACCCCAGATCCATCAAACGAACCTTTGCGGCCTGTCTTGACACATCAAACAGCTCCGCCAGTTCATCAATGACATTCTCATAGGCTGCAATGCTCGCATCATCAACCCCGCCATAAGTTGTAAGAAGCTGATTTGCCTTCAAGCGCGTCGTTTTTGCGGGCATCAAGATTCTCGGAGCAACGCCTTTGGCTTGCCACTCCATCCAGTCTACAGCCTTCCATTTATCTGAATCAGTATTGTTTGCAGCTATTTGGCACTGAATAGCCCTTCCAAGATTATCGTTAGCACCTATCATTTTCATCAACACATGATATGGCTGATGACGGTGCCAGTGAAAACACTCATGTGCCAGCGTAGTACGCTTTGTTCCTACAGATCTCTCATAGGAGACACGCGGATCAAGGTATACGGTTCCGCGTTTAGCATTGCGAATTGTAATCTTCCTGTGCTTATCGAGAACATTCCCGTTATCAAATATGATTGTCCCAAAATAAGTAAGATCATCCGATAGAGGTACATCCTCGATAACCTGTAGTTTCATATCGCTGGCTATCGTCTCGATTGGAATTCTCATCGGTTTATCCAACGCATCCGGACAATACCTTGTCAGGAACTTCTCAGCTTCGTCTTCAAACTGGTCACGTGAGATAATAGGTACCAGCTCTCCGGACAGGCGGTCATTATCAGATTCCTCTTGCGGCTCACAATTACCAACAGACATGATCCGGAACCCGCTCATATCAATGCCAAGAGTAACCTGACAATGAATCTTAAGCCAGCGCTCATTAAAATATCCCTTGTGAGAAGCGGACGGCATTTCAACATCGCATGATGTAATTACATCGAATGCAATCACGCCATCTTCTGGCTGTTCAATATGGATAACATTCTCGATTTCCATATCAACGACCGACAGCCTTTTCGTGTCACCAGAACGTTCCTCTTGAATATAAGCTATGGCCGCATCCCGGATATCGTCATAACGAGATTGGTCAATCAGTTTCTGCAGTGGGCTTTCATTCTGTGCTTCATAGTAGTCCAGCCTGCTGTCATTGAGTTCTTTACGAATTTCACGCCAATTAGGCATGCACTTATCAATGTGCGCGATGAATGTGGCATCATGTTTTCTTGTAAGTAAATGCGTCAGTTCATGCAAAATAATATAATCGAGGCAAGCATACGGCTTCTGAGCAAGCTGCAGATTAAACCATAGTTTCTTTTTATCCGTGCTGCAGGCGCCCCATTTTGTGACCATATATTTTGTTTGCCAAGAATCGCATTTAAGGCCTGTCTGTGCTTCCCACTTGGGCAGGCGCTTTTCTATTTCTTCTTTTAGAATCTTTCGATATTCCTCTTTGACATAGGCATCCCGTTGCTTTACCGTGCTTTTTGCACTCATGGAAAGGACAATATTCTGGTTATGAATCTCGAAGCTGTTCTTCTGATTGTCCGGCTTAAAGACAAGGAAGTACTGCTTTCCCCAGATATACATCGTCTCACCGGAAACATACTGCCGCCTCGATGCCCTTGGCTGTTCCTGAAACTGCGCAATAGCCCTCTTGATAAAGCCCAACTGAGTTCTGGCATAAGCCTCTATAGCTTTATCGTCCACGGATAAAGGCGCAGAAATTACCACATGTCCATCCGGCGGCTTCACCTGAAGGTGCATATTCTTTATATTCTTTTTTTGCACATCAATCGGAATCCCGGAAATGACAATGCGCATTAATACTCCTCCTGCTTCTCAATGATCTTATAGATGCGTTCCACCTCGGAGTCATCACCCAGAATCTCAAAGAGAGCCTTTTTTATTCTCCTGACAACCACCTGATTATCCCTGAAACCAGACAGTGCCTGCTTTTTCACGGCCTTGTGAATGCGAAGAGCAAGTTTCTCGTCCTCGCCGGTGTTGTCATAAATGGCCATGAGCGCTTTGCTCTTACGGATGCTTTCCGGATATTTATCGTTATCCTCCGGGCAATCAACATCCTTGGCCAGCTTAATATATTTCTCAAGCATCTCAGCGTAGTCAAGAACTCCCTGCTTACGCTCTTCAATGAGTTTATCAAGGATTTCTGACATCTTTGCATAGTAGCGCGGATTGACGGTGACCTTTTCGATAACCTTCTTACGGATGTTATTCTCGATGGCCTCTGCCGCACCTTCCTTGTGGCCACTATCACCTTCACCGGTAAGCGTTTCACCTTGCTTCGCTACGAAATCCAATAGGGTAAGATCATCAAAATCACCAATCTTCTCTGCGTCCGCTGCCGTGATATAGTTATCGATCATCTTTCTCATATCAGGCTCATAGGCCTTCAAATCGAGGAAGTCACCACTGGCCGTACCGATGGTTTTCTTCAACTCAATGTAGAAAGTGACCTTCTTGTCATATTCATTCAGTTTGCCAGATGAGATATCATCAACCAGATATGGCTTTGCTTCCGCGAAAGCTCTGACAAGACTGCTCACCAGACGATAGAGTTTTTCTCTCAGGCGTGCATAAATCTCGTCGCTCTCCTCCGACTGACCGGAAACACCACAGAAATAATGAATGTACTGGATCTCCCCACGAGGTTCCTCGACACCTTCGCAGAGTTCTTCGACGGCATCATACACTTCCTCAAAATAGGATACCGTAGCATCATGGCGATCCTTAACTAGTCCTTTTACATCCTCCGGATCATATCCTTCAAAAGCGCCGGAAGTATAGTCCTTCATTGCCGTCTGGAGCTGTCCAAACAGCTGCTTATAATCCACGATATAGCCAAAGTCTTTACTATCATCATCAAGACGGTTGACACGGCAAATCGCCTGAAACAGACCGTGATCCTGCATCCTCTTGTCGATGTAGAGGTAGGTACAAGGAGGCGCATCAAATCCGGTGAGCAGCTTGTCCACGACAATAAGGAGCTTCATATTTGCAGGCTCCTCAACAAACTTCCGCTTTGCTTCCTTTTCAAACTCCTCCACTTTAGCCTGAACCGATCCTGCGTTCGGAAGATCAGACGGATCAAGCCCCAGCATCTTCAAATAAGTCTCGTATTTAAGGAAGGTTTCGGTATCATCTTCATCGCTGACGGTGTCAGTGCGCAGTTCACCCTTGTTCGGTGTATAAGAAGATATGATGGCGCACTTCTTAAAGCCCATCTGTTGGAAAATTTCGTAATACTTACAAGCCGTAGGAATACCATCAGCTACAAGAATTGCATTACCGTTTCCATCCATCAGACGCGGCTTCATATTAAAGTCCTGAATGATGTCCCACGCCACCTTTTCAAGACGAGAGCGGGAGCTGTATACCTTCTGCATCGTGCCCCATTTCTCTTTCAGCTTAGCTTTTGCACGTGAGGAAAGGCCTCTGGTCTTTACATCAAACCACTGGTCAACACGATCCTGTGACGACAAATCCTGCGGAACATCTCGATATTCATAATGCAGATCCAGCACAACGCCATCGGCCACACCTTCGTTATACTTGTAAGCGTGGATATATGTACCGAAAACCTCAATGCTGATCTTCTTGTCCCTCTTCAGTAGTGGAGTACCCGTAAAGCCGATAAATACAGCATTCGGCATGATAGTCTTCATCGCCGTATGGAGCTTACCGGACTGAGTTCTGTGGCATTCGTCAACAAATACCACAAAATTTCCCTTTGCCTCGAAATCGGCAGGGAGAGAGGCTTTCAGCTCTTCGATATACTTATCGTAGTCATTTTCTGTTGCTTCGCCACCACGGCGGCCAAACTTATGTACCAGAGAGCAGATCAGCGAATCATCATATACATTCAAACGATTTAGCAAATCCTTACCGCTCTTGGTACGAGCAATATTCTCATCCACGCCGGTGAATGTTTTTTCTATCTGTTCATCAAGTTCGTCCCTGTCTGTTACGATAAGAACACGAGCATTGAGCTCTGCCCAATGTGTCAGAATCCACTTAGCCAGCCAAACCATCGTTAAGGTCTTGCCGGAGCCCTGTGTATGCCACAGGATGCCGCCCATCGGTTTATCCGAATCTCTATTTGGATTATGAAGTTCCGTTCTCAGATTATTAAGCCTCTGCTGAGTGCGCTTGATGCCGAAATACTGATTGTACCGGCACACCTTTTTGATGCCCTTATCGAAAACGACAAAGTTCATGATAAGATCGATAAAACGTTCCTTATCAAACATGGCGTATATCTGTTTCAGGAGTTTATTCTCTATGCCTTCGCAGGTTTTACTGATACGAACATCTACTGGATCACGTTCCTCTTCATGTTCTTTGAAGCCGTCATCCTTCCACTCCATATAAAACTTCTCTCCGGTCAGAAGCGTGCCGTAGCGCAGGCCTTCTGATTCGTTTCCCGCCATGCAAAATTGCATTGTAGAAAAGAAGCCCTGTATGAATGAATTCTTCTGGTTCGTCAGATTCTGGCGAATACCCTCAGAGACGGAGATGCTGCTTCGTTTCAGCTCAATAACCGCTACTGCAACACCATTCAAGTAAACTACAAGATCCGGTCGCTTCTCTGACTGTTCAACGACCGTCACTTCCTCGGCAATAGCAAAGTCATTGTTCAGAGGGTTTTCCTCATCAATAAGCTGTACAGTCACCGGAGGCTTTTCAGGACTTTCGCTAACCGGAATACCGTACTTTAAACGAGAATATACAGTTTTGTTGGCGTCATATAGCCCACGCGAAAGATTACCTGCTTCCTGTTGTAGCTGCGTAATGGCTCCATCGATCAGCTTGTCGGCATAGCCCTTCAATCGAAGGTACTGGCGCAGGCGATCTTCTTTAATATTCTTATTCTGCTGGTCAGACAGGTTACCAATGTACTGATAACCCAAGATCTCCGGATCTTTGAAGAAGCAGATCGCTCTTTCCTGTGTTTTGCTTTCGACATCCCCAATACTCATCTGACAGGCACCTCCTTACATCAATCTGACCTTACCGGTCAGCAATTCTTCCATCATACCTTGCTTTATCTTTTGGTATTTCGATAGCTTTTCTTCGAGTTTTCTAATTTCAAGATTCATATCATCAAATATTTCAATGATTTCCTTTTGATCTTTGGCTTTCTTTGGATAGCGAACTATAAGCTTGCTTACTATCGCAACACTTAACCCCTCCATTATTCCACCCACAGATAACTGCTGGGTTTGTCGTTTGAGATAGTCAAACTGGTCTGAAAACAGGTGCAAAATATATCGTTGTTCTATTTTCTTCTCATCAAATCTAAGTCTGATCAAATGAGAGTCCATAATGCCTCTTTGAATATGTTCAGGGACTATAGCGCATTTTCCAATTGTACCCATCGTACTCATTAAAAAATCTCCGGGTATGATTTTACAGGAATTTAGTCTTTGGAAATGTTCTGGCGTAAGAAATCTTCCACCAATCGAAAAATCACGTTCATAAACATTCTCTTGTCCATAAACCTTATATAACCCATCTGACAAAAGCATCTCTTTTTTCAACTGACTGCCAAACGGCCCGATTTTAATTCCACCTGATTTAAGTAACTCTGTAATTGGGCACTCTACCCATTCATATCGATTCTTATCATTCAAATAGAACTGTAATGAACCGCGTCGAATATCCTTCTTCTTCTGGATGAGCTTTTGTAAATCCACAATCAACGCATCAATAGACGACAATACCTCGGCGATTTTTTTCTGCTCCAATATCTTTGGACAGGGTAAAACTACTTTAGAGACTTTTCCTTTGTTCAGATTCTGAACACTACTACCCGCCGCCATTGCAACATACTGTTGCATCGTCAAATCCGAACTAAGAGCGTAATACAAGTATTCTCTGTTAAAGAGCCTGTCATATTTTTGAATCACAAGCCATCCATCATGAATACATCCTTCGATATTCACGATATATGGGCGACCATAACTCATAGAATTAGAGAGAATAAGATCACCCTTGTAAACCATTCTTGAGCGTGAAACACCCTCTGGTATGATTTTCTCCTCCGTAGATTCTATAAATTTTTCTCCTGCACCAACATCGCCAATTTTTATCCAGTTGATACCTTGGTCACTTGTAGTTAAAAATGATTGAATAGGTCTCGGTGAACCACCTCTAAATATTTGCGCATAATCACCCAATGTAATAACATTCCAATCATTAGGAATATCTGTTCTTAAAACCTCGCTTACCATTTAAATCCCATCCTTTCCAGATGAGACTTTACCTTTGCCTCATACTTCGTTGTGTCAGACTCAAGTTGCGGAAGTGTGCTCTCGTAGCGCTCTGCCAGCTCAATGATCCTATTTGTCAGATGGTGGGAAATAGCAGCGTACAAATCAGTAATCCCTGCAAAGATGCTATCAAACCACTTCTTGTTCACAAGCAGATCTAGAATTTCATTATCTGTGAATTTTTCATATCTTGCCCGGCACTTTTCATCCAGAGCCTTGTTCAGCTCTTTGACAATCTTATTGTAATCTGACACCTTGCCACACAGCTCCAACGTAGCTTTCAACTGATTAACATCATCCTGAAGACTTTCAGGTATGCTCTCCTCAGTACGAATAACCAGCAAACGCAGCATAATGGATGATTTATTAACGGTGCCCTTGTCAGTCAAAGCGCTCTTGCAGAGTGGATGTCCAACAAGATATGCCTGCAGGCGTTTCTTCTGCATAGGAAGCTGATTCATTAGGAGCTCCAGTTCTATGGTTTCCTCCGTCTCTACATGCTGTGTAAGTTCTTCGATCTTAGCCTCTACATCCTTCGCCTTGACTTTTCCGTTCACAGCCACATCGGCAAGAGCAGATTCTTCGTCAGCGCTCTCAATCAGATCAGAAAGCAAGGATTCTGTTTCTGCGACAACGTTCTCGGCTTCCTCTATGGCATTCTTCTCCTCACGGAAGAAGGCATCTATCACGATGGCCTTAGGAATCAATCTTCCTTCCCATCCAGTGACTTTCATCTCACCTTTATTCTTGCCCTGCGTGATCTCTTCCTTGATATTGTCCGTCGCTCTTGCATTGGCATAGCCATCCGATTCACTTATTATAAGCGACACGTCATCGTTCATGATCTCATTCCAATAAGCCAGCAGCACTTGATACACGTCGTATTTATCTATCAGCGTCAGGTGTTCAAATTCAGCAAAGATATCCTCCGCAAGGCTAACGATTAACTCTCTCGCGGATACATCTTCATCAAGGGAAGATAAAGTGGGATATTCCTTGGTCTTCCATGCTGCAAAAGCCTCGTCGAGTTTCTCACCGTATTCTGAGAACTCGGCGTTTTTATATATCGTCTGACGGATATTCTCATGCTCCACATTCAAGCTGTAATACTTTTCGCTAATCGCTGTCAGCAACTCAGCCTTCAGCGAAGGGAACACATCCCAATACTTAGACAGACTGTCAATATCAACCGCCGGAATACCGCCATGAATATGCGCATAAATATCCTGAATATCCTCCGGATCTGTGGAGTCAATATATCGAGTAATGTTCAGGTTATACCCGTTTTTCTTTTCGATTTCATCGTTTGGTACGAAACGAGCATACTTGGGATCGGTTGTTATCTGCTCATTAAACGTCGTAATGATTCTATAGATATCACGTTCACGCAAACGATTCTTGTTACCGTCCTTAACGTACCCACGGCTGGCATCAATCATAAAGATACCCTGACGGTTTGCAGCACCTTCTTTATCAATTACGAGCACGCAGGCAGCTATGCCGGTGCCGTAAAACAAGTTTGCCGGAAGGCTGATGATGCCCTTAATCCAATGCTTCTTAATAATGGCTTCCCTGATAGTAGCTTCCGCGTTTCCACGGAATAAGACACCATGAGGAAGAATAACTGCTGCTTTGCCGTTCGCCTTCAATGCTTTAAGAATGTGCATGAGCCAAGCATAGTCGCCGTTCTTCTCAGGAGGTGTGTCCCCATAGCCTTCAAAGCGACCATACTCTTTACCGGCAATACCGTCGCGCCAGTTCTTCATAGAAAAAGGCGGATTGGCCACTATGTAATCAAAACGTTCAAGTACAGAGTTATCCGATTTATCAAGGTACTGCGGATTTGAGAAGGTGTTGCCGCTCTTTATAGTAATCTCGGCTTTACGGTGAAGGACGGCATTCATCTTTGCCAGACCAGCTGTGGTGCTTTCCTTTTCTTGGCCATATCCCATGATTGGAATCGGAGCCGCATCGATAGCTCGAATTAATAGGCTGCCACTTCCACAGGCCGGATCGCATACCGTGGCTCCGGTATCTGTGCAGCGACTGATGCCTACCACATTGGCAAGGATTCTGGAAACCTCTGCAGGCGTATAGAATTGCCCCTTGCTCTTTCCGCTCTCTGTAGCGAATTTACGCATTAGATACTCGTAGGCATCGCCAATGATGTCATCTCCCTCTGCCTTGTTCCGGGAGAAGTCAAGTTCCGGACGCTGGAAAATGGAAATAAGATCGGTCAACTTATCGACCATTTCCTTACCGCTTCCCAGCTTCTTCTCATCATTGAAATGAGCAATATCAATAACACCCTTGAGGTCAGTGTTTTCATCAGCAAGGCGGGCAATGATCTTATCCATCCCCTCGCCGATGTTCTTCTTTCCCTTAAGTACAATAAAGTCATCAAAGGAGCAGCCCGTCCGCTTTTCCGGATCGGGATCTTTATCATGTGCCTTATCAAAGACCTTAATGTCTTCATAGGCTCCTTTATTCTTAAATTTATCAGTGACATACTTCATGAACAAAAGTGTCAGGATATAGTCCTTATACTCTGAGGAATCCATGCCTCCGCGAAGTTTGTCACAGCTCGCCCACAGCGATGCATATAATTGCGTTTTCTTGACAGCCATCTTTGTCTGCTCCTTGTCTAATGTTTTCTTCGATTTTTCCCCTTGAATCAGTCAGCGCTTTTACCGCTCTTAACCCATTCATCGAGTTCGGAAATTTTAAACTTCCACTGTTTCCCAATTTTTTGAGCAGGCAAACCCTCTTTACCATTTCTGATCCAGCTACGAAGAGTAACTGTTTTGATTCCTAAATATTCCGCAGCTTCATCTATGCTTATCCATTTGTCATTCATGATTTCTTCCATGCTCTCACCCCGTGATTTGAATCTGAATACAGCTTAACCATTTTAGTATACACCATAAATGTGAATTTTCCAAGAGTTTACTGTTATTTGTTGATATTATTTTTTATTTGTGCGTTCATAAAAATTTCCACCGGACACAACTATGTCCGGTCTTTTTTTATCTATTTTTCAATATTAAACCTGTCTTAACCTTCTCGTTTCTGCCTATCAGCACTGCAAAAACGGACATGCCTGTGTCTGAGGTTCCGATCCCTAAAAATGGCATACTTGCTTTAGCACGTGGGAGCCATCTGCGCAGGGTGTTTCCGGTTCCACGTGACTACCGATGACAATCAAATACTGTACCGATCACCGGAAGTGAGGTGCAGCCGAAATGGAGTAATCCTTCGGTATGCCATCACGCCTGTGGTCTGGTTTTGCATGTCTGGAGCTCTCCATTTCGGCAAAAGCCGAAGGAGGGCTTTCATTATGCAAAACAATGACAATCAGAAGACTTACTTTATTTACGTTCGCAGCACCGGCGAAAAGGTCTCTGTCACAAAGAAACAGCGTGATGCTTTCTATAAGGAAGCCGACCGCATCCGTCACAAGGAACAGGATCACGGCAGGTGCATGTGCCCATATCGCTTCATATGGAGCTGCGATGGCGACTGCCTTGACTGTGAATATCACGCTGCTGGAGACATCACCTCTCTGGATCAGCCTCTCTCAGATGGCAATGGCAACCTCGGCGACTATATGCCTGACCGTAGCAAGTCTATGGAAGAAATCATCTCCGACCGTATGCTGTTGGAGCAGCTTTTTGCCAGACTGCGTGAGCTCGATCCGGATGCTGATACCATCATTCAGTGCTGGCTTGATGATTACAAAATCTCAGATCGTGCAATCGCCGAGAAACTCGGTCGCAAGCAACGTACCTTCGCTGATCAAATGAAGAAGATCCGTACAGAGCTTCGTAAAATCCGTGGCTATTAATCCTGCATATCATATGTAGAAGCTCATCCCTCTGGCATCCATCAACCGATGTCCAGAGGGCTTTTATATTTTTTCAAAATTTTCCCGCTCAAATCCGCCACTCATCTCCAGTGGAAGGTGTAAGGCATGAAACAACAAGTCTTAACCATCACAGAAACGGAGGTGAAGCGCATGAAGAAGTCCTACTTTGATTCAGGCGGTAACGACACAGAGCTGATTGCAGTACTGAATGCAATCTCCCACGTATCCGCAAGAATGGCGAGAAACATGACAATCCTCGCACAGCAAAGACAATCAGAGAAAGGAGATCGTCGCTATGAGCAAAATGAGCGATATGGCTATGACCATCGAAGAGCTGCGCAGTGCAGCCGCTGCTATTAATGAAGCAGCCAACTGGTTAGCAGAACAGTTTGGTGGCACTGCTGACAGCGCACCTGTCGAGAAGCCTGCTGCCAAGGAAGAAAAGAAACCGGAGCTGAAGCTTGAGGATGTACGAGCTGTCTTAGCAGAAAAGTCCCGTGCCGGGCATACCGCTGCTATCCGTACATTACTTCAGAAGTATGGTGCTTCCAAGCTATCTGCTGTTGATCCGAAGCACTATGAAGCCTTGTTAAAGGATGCGGAGGTACTTGACGATGCCACCTAAGGGACATGCTATCTTATCTGCTTCCTCTTCGGAGCGCTGGCTCCACTGCCCGCCTTCCGCAAGGCTCTGCGAGACCTACGAGGATAAAGGCAGCGATTATGCTGCGGAAGGCAACGATGCTCACGAGCTTTGTGAGTACAAGCTAAAGAGGACCCTGGGTATGGATGCCAGTGATCCGACGGAGAATCTCACCTGGTACAACGAAGAAATGGAGGACTGTGCCAATAGCTATGCCGCCTACATCCTTGAAATGGTAGAGGCCGCCAAGGAAAAGTGCGCTGACCCGAAGGTTCTGATTGAACAGCGTGTAGATTTCTCTCGCTGGGTGGAGCAGGGCTTCGGAACCGCTGACTGCATCATCATTGCAGATGGCACCTTGAGAATATGCGATTACAAGCACGGTCTTGGAGTCCTAGTGGATGCGACCGATAATCCGCAAATGAAGTGCTATGCGCTTGGAGCCCTGGAGCTCTTTGATAACATCTACGACATTGATAATGTCAGCATGACCATTTACCAGCCTAGACGTCAGAATATTTCCACCTTTGAAATTTCCAAGGATGAGCTGTACAGGTGGGCGGATGAAGTGCTGAAGCCGACCGCAGATCTTGCCTTTGCCGGGGATGGGAACTTTCTCTGTGGCGAATGGTGTGGTTTCTGCAAGGCCAAGCACGAATGCCGTGCCAGAGCCGAGGCCAATCTCATACTGGCTCAGTACGATTTCAAGCTTCCACCTCTTTTAGAGGATTCGGAGATTGAATACATCCTCTCCCGTGCAGATGAATTAGTCGCCTGGGCATCCGACATCAAGGAATATGCTCTGCAGCAGGCCATCAGCGGTAAGGAATGGGCTGGCTGGAAGCTGGTCGAAGGTAGATCCAACCGCAAGTATTCCAATGAGGAGGCAGTCATCCAGGCAGTTACAGATGCCGGGTTTGATCCATATGAAAAGAAGCTCCTTGGTATCACTGCCATGCAGAAGCGTCTTGGCAAATCCAGATTCGATGAGCTGCTTACAGCCTATATTGAAAAGCCACAAGGTAAACCGACGCTCGTGCCGGAGAGCGATAAACGTCCGGCAATGAACAATGCAAAAACTGATTTTATGGAGGAAAATTAAATGAACAAGAATGTAAAAATCAACAATCCTATGAAGGTAATCACTGGTCCTGACACTCGTTGGTCTTATGCCAACGTCTGGGAGCCGAAATCCATCAATGGAGGTACACCGAAGTACAGCGTATCTCTGATTATTCCGAAGTCTGATACCAAGACCATCGCCAAAATTGAAACTGCCATCGAGGCCGCTTACAAGGAGGGCGAGGCCAAGCTCAAAGGAAATGGCAAGTCTGTACCTGCCCTCTCTGTCATCAAGACTCCGCTTCGTGATGGCGACATGGAGCGTCCGGACGATCCGGCCTACGCCAATGCTTATTTCGTAAATGCCAATGCAACCTCTGCTCCTGGCATCGTGGATGCAGATCGCAATCCGATTCTTACTCGCTCCGAGGTTTACTCCGGTGTGTATGGTCGCGCCAGCATCAGCTTCTATGCATTCAACAGCTCCGGTAACAAGGGTATCGCCTGTGGACTTAACAATCTGCAGAAGATTCGTGACGGTGAGCCTCTTGGTGGTAAGGCAAGTGCTGAGTCTGATTTTGCATCTGATGAAGATGACGATTTCCTGGATTAAGCTCATCAAAATAAATCCAAGGAGGTGGTGGGAGCAATCTCACCACCTTTTTGGTAGAAAGGACAATCTATGAAAACCTTATCGATTGATATCGAGACCTACAGCGATGTGCCGCTTCCGAAAACCGGTGTGTATCGATACTGCGAGTCTCCTGATTTTGAAATAGTACTTTTTGGCTATAGTGTCAACTCCGGTCCTGTTCAGGTAGTGGACCTCGCGTGTGGCGAGAAGATACCAGCGGAGATTATTGTTGCACTTGAAGATGAATCTGTCATCAAATGGGCCTTCAATGCTTCCTTTGAACGCATCTGTCTATCCAGATTTCTTGGTTATCCGACCGGTGAATACCTTGATCCAAAAAGCTGGCGATGTTCAATGGTATGGGCGGCAACAATGGGACTTCCGTTATCCTTGGATGGCGTTGGAACGGTACTGGGGCTTGAAAAGCAAAAGCTTACAGAAGGTAAGGAACTTATCAAATATTTCTGCCAGCCCTGCGTTGCTACAAAATCCAATGGTGGCAGGACGAGGAATCGCCCTTTTCATGCGCCAGAGAAATGGGAAGCCTTCAAGCGCTATAACATCCGTGATGTGGAAACCGAAATGGGCATCCAGCATAAGCTTCGCAAATTTCCTGTACCTGAATCGGTCTGGGAGGAGTATCACATTGACCAGGAAATCAATGATCGTGGTGTCCGTTTGGATATGGAGCTTGTACAGCAGGCCATCGCAATGGATGCTCGCTCCCGTGAAGAGCTGACTGCCGCCATCAAGAACATCACGAAGCTGGAAAACCCGAACTCTGTGCTGCAGATGAAGCGGTGGCTCTCTGACAATGGTGTAGAAACCGACAGCCTTGATAAAAAAGCGATAGCCGAGCTCCTAAAGAATGCTCCTGACAAGCTTGCCTCTGTTCTCATTCTTCGTCAGCAGCTTGCCAAATCCTCAGTACGTAAATATCAGGCAATGGAAAAGACGGTTTGTGTTGATGGCCGAGCCCGTGGCATGTTTCAGTTTTATGGAGCCAATCGTACCGGTCGCTTCTCCGGTCGGAACATTCAATTACAAAATCTTCCTCAGAATCATCTGCCAGACCTTGCTGATGCTCGCGCACTGGTACGCTCCGGAGACTTTGATGCAGTCTCTCTTTTGTATGAAGATGTGCCGGATACCCTATCGCAGCTGATCCGAACTGCATTCATTCCACGTGAGGGTACACAGTTTCTGGTTGCAGACTTTTCTGCCATTGAAGCTCGTGTCATAGCGTGGCTTGCGGGTGAAAAATGGCGACAGGAAGTGTTTGCCAAAGGTGGCGACATCTATTGTGCTTCCGCTTCTCAGATGTTCAAGGTTCCGGTTGAAAAGCACGGTGTTAACGGTCACCTGCGTCAAAAGGGTAAAATTGCAGAACTTGCACTTGGTTATGGCGGTTCGGTTGGAGCCTTGAAAGCTATGGGTGCTCTTGATATGGGACTTAGCGAGGACGAGCTTTTACAGCTTGTTGATGCTTGGCGACAGTCGAATCCGCATATTGTCAACCTCTGGTGGACTGTGGACCGAGCAGCTATGGAGACCGTGAAATATAAACATACAACAACCGCGTACGGTCTGACCTTTTCCTGTCGAAGCGGAATGTTATTTATTACACTTCCCTCCGGCAGAAAGCTTGCCTATGTGAAGCCGAAGGTCGGTACTAACAAGTTCGGCGGTTCCTGCATTACTTATGAGGGTGTTGGCAGTACGAAAAAATGGGAACGCCTCGATTCCTACGGACCAAAGCTTGTAGAAAACATCGTACAGGCAACTGCAAGAGATATTCTCTGTTACGCAATGAAAAATTTGCGAGACTACTCTATCGTTATGCACATTCACGATGAAGTGGTGATTGAGGCAAAACAGGGGGCTACACTAAGCGAGGTCTGCAAAATTATGTCAGAAGCTCCGCCGTGGGCAAAGGGACTTTTATTGCGTGCGGACGGTTACGAAACCGATTTTTACAAAAAAGATTAAGAATATTCGCTCAAGTGAGAGGTTAATCTCCAGTGGATAATAGGGGGGATTCTCCCGAAAATATTAAATTACAGGAGGCTAAAACAATGTTAAATATTAAAAACAGAAAGAGCGGGAGAGGGAGTGCTGCCGATGTTTACTCTTTACAGTGCTGATGTTATCGGCAATCCGGGCAACTGCTCCTATCCGCACAAGCAGGTCGTTCTTGACGAGAACAGCCTGAAATCCGCAATTAGTCACGATTATGTGTGCGCTGAATACAAGAACAGCTATCGCAGCGGCAACAACTTTATCGGCAGTGACTGCCTGCCTGTTGACTGCGACAACGACCATTCCGAAAATCCAGAGGATTGGGTTACACCTGAGGATGTTATGCAGGCATTTCCAAATGTTACCTTTGCAGTACATTACAGCCGTTCACACAACAAGGTCAAGAACGGCAAGCCGGCAAGGCCGAAATTCCATATTCTTTTTCCAATTGATTATGTGACAGATTCTGCACTTTACAAGGATATGAAAAAGCTGGTCAATTCAATGTTCCCGTATTTTGATGACAACGCACTTGATTCCGCCAGATTTTTCTTTGGCACAAGCAATGCAAAGGTGAAAATTTATCCGGGCAGTATGAATCTTAGTGAGTTTCTGAACGAGGATGTTTTCGACGAGAATATGGGTAATGAACAGCATAGCAATACGGCTATTCCCGAGGGAAGCCGTAATGCAACTATGTCGAGATTTGCAGGTATAATAATCAAGAAATACGGTGACGGCGACAAAGCGTATCAGGCATTTATTGAAGAAGCAACGAAATGCGTACCACCGTTGGAATCATCTGAACTTGCTACTATCTGGCATAGTGCTCAGCGTTTTTATAACCGCATTAGTCAGCAGGACGGCTACATTCCGCCAAAGCTTTACAACGATACGGAAAGCTATAAACCAAAGGACTTTTCTGATGTGGGACAAGCAGAGGTGCTTGCAAAGTATTTTTCAAGCGAGCTTCGCTATTCACCTGCCACACATTTTATCCGTTACTCGAACCACTATTGGCAGGAGAGCGAACCGGGCGCGCAGGCGGTAGCTCACGAGCTCACAAGGCGACAGCTCAAGGAAGCTAATAATGACTTGACGGAAGCACTTGACAAAATTAAAAACTGCGGGGCTCAGAATATTCTTGACAGCACATCAAGGTCAAAGGCTGAACAGCTTATGAACGATGAACAGTTGAAGGTGTACGAGGAATACCAGTCGGCAAAGGCGTATCATGCATTTGCAATCAAACGCAGAGACTCAAAGAATATCACATCAACCTTAAAGGAATCACGCCCTATGCTTGAAATTTCTCCGAAAGATTTGGACGCAGACTGCTTTGCCCTTTGCACACCAAAGGCTACATATGATTTGCGTAAGGGTATGGTTGGAGCAAGAGAACATTCACCTGAGGATTTCATTACTAAAATCACATCAGTTTCGCCAAGCCAAAAGGGTATGCAGCTTTGGCTCGATAGCTTGAAGCTTATCTTCCAAAACAATCAGGAACTTATTGATTATGTTCAGATGATTTGCGGACTTGCTGTAATCGGCAAGGTGTATGTTGAAGCACTTATCATTGCCTATGGTGACGGTCGCAACGGTAAATCAACCTTTTGGAATTCCATTTCAAGAGTGCTGGGACTTTATTCGGGAAATATTTCAGCCGATACGCTTACCGTAGGATGTCGCAGAAATATCAAACCCGAAATGGCAGAAATAAAGGGCAAACGCTTGCTTATTGCAGCGGAAATGCAGGAGGGTGCAAGGCTGAATGATTCAACTGTTAAACAGCTCTGTTCAACTGATGACATCTTTGCGGAAAAGAAATACAAGGACCCGTTCTCGTTTACCCCATGTCATACGCTCGTGCTTTACACCAACCACCTGCCTAGGGTATCTGCTACCGATGACGGCATTTGGCGACGACTTATTGTTATTCCGTTTAACGCCAAAATTACAAGTGAAAGCGACATTAAGAATTACAGTGAATATTTGTATGACAATGCCGGAGAGGCAATCCTTTCGTGGATAATCGAGGGCGCAAGAAAGGTGATTGAACTCGGCTATCAGATTCCTGTTCCAAAATGTGTGCAGGAGGCGATAAGCGAATATCGCAGTCAGAACGATTGGTTTGCACACTTTATCGAGGATAAGTGCGAGGTGGGAAAAGGCTTCAAAGAAAGCTCGTCGGCACTCTATCAGACCTATCGCAATTACTGTATCGACACAAACGAGTATGTACGCAATACGGCTGACTTTTATTTTGCCTTGGAAAATGCAGGCTTTGAGCGTGTTATGCAAAACAGAAAGCGCTATTTTAAGGGCTTGCGTATCTATAAAGATGACGATATTGACGAGAATTTTTTGGAGTAAATCGGACTAATGACAAGGTGTATCAAGGTGTATGTATAAACTTTTCTAAGGCTTAAAAAATACGATATATAAAAAGTTCTGTAAACGCCCTTGATGCACCCTGCACATCATAGAAACGGAGTATGAAATGTTAGAAAAACAGATAGAAAGCAGGCTGAAAAAGTCAGTTAAAAACGCAGGCGGGCTTTGCCTTAAATTCACATCGCCAAACTACAATGGAATGCCCGATCGTTTGGTCCTATTGCCTGATGAAAGGATTGCGTTTGTCGAACTAAAATCCAATGGCCAAAAGCCGAGAGCACTCCAGCTTGCACGGCATAAGATGCTGAAACGATTGGGATTCAAGGTTTATGTGATTGACGATGTAGAGCAGATTGGAGGAATGATTGATGAAATACAAGCCACATAGCTATCAGGAATATGCAATCAGATATATTGAAACTCATCCGATTTCAGCACTGCTGATTGATATGGGACTTGGCAAGACCTCAATTACATTGACTGCAATTCGCAATCTCCTTTTTGACAGCTTTGAGGTGTGCAAGGTGCTTGTAATCGCACCGCTCAGGGTTGCAAAAAACACATGGACTGATGAGATAAAAAAGTGGGAGCATTTAAGCACTCTCACTTATTCACTGATAATCGGCAATGAAAATGAACGACTTTCAGCACTCAATGAACAAACTGACATCTACATAATCAACCGAGAAAATGTTGACTGGCTTGTGAATAAAAGCGGATATAAATTTGACTTTGATATGGTTGTTATTGACGAGCTCAGTTCGTTTAAAAATCATCAGTCAAAGCGTTTCAAAAGTCTTATGAAGGTGCGACCGCTTGTAAAGAGAATTGTCGGCCTGACAGGTACACCCTCATCAAACGGACTTATGGATTTGTTCGCTGAATTTAAAATTCTTGATATGGGCAAACGGCTCGGTTATTTTATCGGGCAGTACAGGAACACATATTTCAAACCCGACAAAATGAATGGCCCGATTGTATATTCATATAAGCCTCTGCCAAATGCCGAGAATGCCATCTACGAAAAAATATCAGACATCACGGTTTCTATGAAAGCAAATGAATATCTGAAAATGCCTGAGCTTTTAACAAGCAACTATGTTGTTGAACTCTCCAACAGCGAAAAGAATCAGTACGATGAAATGAAGAAAAGCTTGGTCCTTGAAATCACTGACGGAGAAATTACCGCATCTAATGCCGCCTCCCTTTCAAACAAGCTATGCCAGCTTTCAAACGGTGCAATTTACGATGACGAGCAGAATATAGTTGAAATTCACGACCGAAAGCTTGAAGCACTTGAGGATATAATTGAGAGTATGAACGGCAAACCTCTGCTTATTGCGTATTGGTACAGACACGATTTAGAACGGATAAAGAGCAGGTTTTCTGTTCGTGAAATCAAAACAAGTGAGGATATTTCCGATTGGAACGATGGCAAAATTCCCGTTGCACTCATTCACCCTGCAAGTGCCGGACACGGACTTAATCTTCAAAACGGGGGTTCAACTCTTGTGTGGTTTGGCCTTACATGGTCACTTGAGCTGTATCAGCAAACCAACGCAAGACTGTATCGACAGGGACAGAAAAACACTGTTGTTATTCAGCACATAATCACAAAAGGCACGATTGATGAACAAATTTTGAAAGCCTTGCAGAAAAAGAACAAGACGCAGGCAGATTTGATAGATGCCGTAAGGGCAAATTTGGAGGTATAAAATGACGGCAAAGGAATATTTAAGTCAGGCATACAGACTTGACAAAAGGATAGATTCAAAAATTGAACAGCTTAAATCACTTAATCTTCTTGCAACAAAATGCACGACTACATTATCGGATATGCCAAAAAGTCAAAGTGCCGGCAACTCTCGACTTGAGGATACCGTTGTAAAAATTGTTGATTTACAGGAAGAAATAAACAGGGACATCGACAGCCTTGTTGATTTAAAGCGAGATATTGTGAGAACAATAAAATCCGTACAGAATCCTGAATATCAGATAATTCTTGAATTGAGATATTTGTGCTTTAAAACATGGGAAGAAATAGCGGTACAGATGAATTGCAGTATTGACAATGTGTTCAAGATAAGAAAGAACGCATTAAAAAGTGTTGTAATCCCCGAAAGTTGACAGTAAATTCCATAGAATTACAGTATGCTCATCTGCTATAATATAAACAGTGAAATAGACTTTGAAAGCCTTGCAGAGAAATTTGCAGGGCTTTTCTTATGCCTGAAAGGAGGAGCTTATGCCACATAAACCAAAGCAGGGTTGTGCATATCCAAACTGTCCAAAACTTACAAACGGGCGGTATTGTGAGGAGCATCAAAGGCTGATTGCAAAGCAGTACAACCGATTCACACGAGCGGTTGATGTCAACAAGAAGTACGGCAGAGCGTGGAAAAAAATTCGTGACCACTATGTGCAGGCACACCCGTTGTGTGAGCAGTGCCTTAAACAGGGCAGAACAACACCTACCGAGGAGGTTCACCACATTATCCCACTTTCAAGAGGCGGTAAACATAGTACAGATAATCTAATGAGCCTTTGCCAGTCCTGCCACAACAAAATCCACCACGACCTTGGGGACAGATAAAAATTATCTTGAATTTTTGTTGATTACCACCAATATGGGTAGGGGGTATCAAAATCTCTGCGAGGCGTATAGCGGACAACGGCGGAGGGTGTCACGCACAAAAACGGCAGTTCAAACGGGGTATTAAAAATTGTGAAAGAAGGTGATTTTATATGGCAAAGGACGGTACAAACAGAGGTGGCAGACGAGTTCGGGCCGGTGACAAGCCAATGTCCGTGGCAGAAAAATTGCAAAAAGGTCAGGCTGTTCGGCTAATGGAAAACGATATACCCGTGCTTACGAGTGCGGAACTTGAGGCCGTTGACCTACCTGAGGGTGCAGTTGTTGAAGGTGCGGATATGCCAAAACCGGCAGACTATCTTTCGGCAAAGCAGAAGAACGGAGTGCCTCTCGGAGCAGATGAGATATACAAGGAAACTTGGTTGTGGCTTAAAGAGCGTGGTTGCGAACGGCTTGTCAATCCGAGATTGATTGAAGCGTATGCTCAGGCATTTGCAAGATACATTCAGTGTGAGGAGGCAACGAGCACCTACGGCTTGCTTGGAAAGCACCCGACCACGGGCGGAGTAATCTCGTCGCCGTTCGTACAGATGAGTCAGCAGTATCAGAAAAGTGCAAACCTTATCTGGTATGAGATTTACGATATTGTAAAGCAAAACTGCACGGTTCCGTTTGAGGATAACCCGAACGATACTATGGAGCTTTTGCTCAGAAGGAAGATAAAATGATGAACGAACAGAACGAATTGACACAATTTTTAAAAACACTTAAAAGATATAAACACAGGCTGAAAAGGCAGGAGTTTTTAACCTTGAGAGGACAGGCACTTCACGGTGACATAGCAGGAGCAAAGAAAGGCTTTTGTGTTTTGATGGAGGAAAGGAAAATGCAATATGAATAGAGTATCGGAGATGAACCTTGTTGACATAGACAAGCTGATTCCGTATGTGAATAACGCAAGGACACATTCAAAGGAGCAAATCAACAAGCTGAGAGCATCAATCAGAGAATTTGGCTTTATCAACCCCGTAATAATTGACAGAGATTATAATGTCATTGCCGGTCACGGCAGAATTATGGCATCAAAAGAAGAGGGCATTGATAAAGTGCCTTGTGTATTTGTAGACTACCTTACCGATGCACAAAAGAAGGCCTACATACTTGCCGACAACAGAATGGCTCTTGATGCCGACTGGGACGAGAAACTTTTGAAGGTAGAAATTGAATCACTGCAAGGTGCTGATTTTGATTTGAACCTGACCGGATTTGACGAAGCTGAGCTAATGGATATATTCGGCGATGATAACCAAAGCCGTGCAAAAGATGATGACTTTGACCTAACCGCAGCACTTGAAAAGGCCTCGTTTGTTGAGAAAGGTGACGTCTGGACTGTTGGTAGGCATAGACTAATGTGTGGTGATGCAACATCAAGTGAAGATGTATCAACTCTTATGGGCAATACAAAGGCAAATCTTATACTGACTGATCCGCCGTATGGTGTATCTTTTAAGAGCTCATCAGGCCTGACAATTCAGAATGACAGTATGAAAAACGAGGAGTTCTACAATTTTCTGCTTGCGTCATTTAAGTGTATGGCTGAACATCTTGAGAATGGAGGTTCAGCATATGTGTTCCATGCTGATACAGAGGGACTTAATTTCAGAAAGGCGTTTATTGATGCAGGCTTTCATCTTGCCGGTTGTTGCATCTGGGTGAAGGATAGTCTTGTTCTTGGTCGCTCTGATTATCAGTGGCAGCACGAGCCTGTACTTTATGGTTTTGTGCAGAACGGAAAGCATAAGTGGTACTCGGACAGAAAGCAAACTACAATCTGGAATTTTGACAAGCCAAAAAGAAATGCAAATCACCCAACATCAAAGCCACTTGATTTACTCAGCTATCCTATTGGCAATTCAACTCAGGAAAACGGTGTTGTGATCGACACTTTTGGAGGAAGCGGTTCAACTATGATGGCATGTGAACAGATGAACAGAATTTGCTATATGATGGAACTCGACGAAAAATACGCCTCAGTAATTTTAAGAAGATATGTTGAAAATACAAACAATGCAGAAGGTGTGTTTGTTGAAAGAAACGGTAGAAAAATCCCGTATACCGAGCTTGTGAAAGAGGTTGAAAGGGAATAGATATACACAATAATCTTGCAAAATGATTGTGCAGTAATCGTATTAATATATCCTTCAAAAAGAGCGAATATGTGTACAACAAAAGGAAATACACAATTACAAAAACGGAGGACACTATGAATACAAAGACATTAAGACAAATCGAGGAAATGAAAAAGCAGACAATCGGCGTTGAGGTTGAGATGAACAACATCACAAGGAACAAAGCCGCAAAAATCGCAGCCGAGTTCTTCGGCACAGGCAGATTTGAAAACACAGCCGACAGAAACGGCTACTGCACTTGGTCAGCATATGACGAGCAAGGCAGAGAGTGGAAATTCCAAAAAGATGTCAGCATTGCAGGAATTGACAGTGAGAAATGCGAAATGGTCACACCGATTTTAAACTATTCAGACATTGAAACCTTGCAGGAGCTTGTAAGGATATTAAGAAAAGCGGGTGCAAAGAGCGACTCAACAAGAGGTTGCGGAGTACACACTCACATCGGTGCGAAAGGCCACACGGCAAAGACACTCAGAAACCTTGCAAACATTATGGCAAGCCACGAACAGCTTTTGATTGACGCCTTAAACCTTGACGAGGTGAGAATAAGAAGATACTGCAAAACGGTAGATCCACGCTTTTTGGAACAGGTCAACAGAACTAAGCCTGAAACGATGTCACAACTTGCCGATGTATGGTACAAGAGCCACGATGAAAACTACGGCAGAAGTCACCATTACAATGGAAGTAGATACCATATGCTCAACCTCCACGCAACCTTTACAAAGGGAACGGTTGAATTCAGACTTTTCCAATTTGACAAGCCATCAAACGGCAAACAGAACGGACTTCACGCAGGACAGCTAAAAAGCTACATTCAGCTTTGCTTGGCACTCAGCCAAATGGCAAAGGAAGTTAAATCGGCAAGTGCAAAGCCTCAGCAGACAGAAAATCCAAAATACGCAATGAGGACTTGGCTTTTGCGACTCGGCTTTATCGGTGACGAGTTCAAGACAGCAAGAGATGTGTTCACAAGCAGACTTTCGGGAGACACGGCTTTTAGGAATGGCAGAGTTGCTTGAAGGAATTAGGTTAAATGCCCCACTGACCGCTTTGGCGGTCTTAAGGTGGTAGAAGAACATATCTTCGGAAAGGATTGATTTTATGAAAAGGTTATACATAGCCTACGGAAGTAACCTAAATGTAAGGCAGATGAAAACGAGATGTCCGAACGCAAAAATTCTCGGTACGGCAAAGCTGAAAGGCTGGGAGTTGCTTTTCAAAGGTAGTAAGTCAGGTTCGTACCTCACGATTGAGAAAAAGGAAAATGGCATTGTGCCTGTGGTAATCTGGGAGGTAAGCGAATCCGATGAAAAAGCACTCGACCGTTATGAAGGCTATCCGACCTTCTACTACAAGAAGGACATCGAGGCGCAATACAAGGGCATCAGAACAGGCAATCGCAGAACGGTTACCGCCTTCGCCTACATTATGAACGAGGAAAGGCAAATCGGTGTACCAAGCCTTTTCTACCTCAACACCTGCCTTGACGGTTACGATACCTTTTATTTTGACAAGCAGATACTTCTCAATGCCTATCACAAGTCAAAGGAGCTGTACGAAAATGACCGATAACCTTGTTCAGTTACGCACCTGTCCCCGTTGTGGCGGGGTTTATTCCGGACACGGTGCAGTTTCAAGGGCAGACAATTTAACCGTTATCTGTCCCGACTGTGGCACACGAGAGGCCCTCGAAAGCATTGGTGTTGATGAGAAAGAGCAGGAGAAGATTCTTGATGTTATTCATAATTTCGTAATGTAAATTATTAAAAATTTTTTTGCTATCAATTGATTTTTAACAATGAATTTGATAGGATAAGTTGTGTAAGGATAAAAGTCGAATTTCTTTTGATACAGGGTATGGAGTATGACAAGAAGAATTTTGATAATAAAATCTTTAGATTTATTTATACTGAAGCCATGAAAGGCACTGTTATTTCGTTATCCTATAAGGGTAAGAAAACGGACTTATGAAATCAGATTTACTGGATTTTTCATAAGGTGAAATTTAATCTCTAATTATAAAGTACTAAATAACTAGAAAGCAAATTATTCAAGCATAACGGGGTGATGATATGATTCGAGCTGACCGAAACGCGGAGATAAATGAGATACTACGAAATGAGTATTATAGTTTTACTGTTCCGTTTCTTACGGAATGGTCTGCTGCGTTTGATAAAGAAGTCCCTCCTTCCAGGATAAATGAGTTCGGTATAATCGACGAAAAACGCTACGATACTGACAAAGGAGTCCTCTTTGTTGGCAAAGAAACAAATAATTGGGATAATGAGGACTATGAAAAAGGGATACTTTTTCGTAGTTGGATGGAGGGCATTACTCAGCATGGGCTTGCCGGTGGAGATCATATCAGCCAGCATCCGAATATGTGGTACAACATAGGCAGATGGGCAACACTGATTTGTGGTCCATCCACTTCTATTGATGAGATAGCTGATATGAAGGCTTCTGCTATTTCTGCTATTGGTATGATAGCATTTACAAACATAAACAAAGTTCGTGGGAAAAAAAGCAGCAGAAACGAATACCATCAACTTGCAAAGTCCCGTATTGCAGGAGAACTGCTGCGACGAGAAGTTGAAATAATAAAGCCTCAACTGATTGTCTGCTGCGGTACATATAACACAGTTGTTAAGTCACTCCATGATTACGAGGGGCAGATCATTAAAATGCCCCATCCGGGAGCAAGAAAGAAAAAAACCAAGATGCTGTATGAATTGCTAAGGCAGATAACACCAAAAAAGGAGGACTACTGTAATGATTGAGAGTTTCCCTTACATATACAAAGGAAAGTCAAAAGATGCAATTAAACAATTTATAAAATCTGAAACTGGAATAGAAATATCAAATCTGCTAAATAAATATATTGCTAACCCCACTTTAGTTCATACAGCTAATAAGCAAACCTTATTGCTATTGGCAAAAGAATTCGAACCGATATATCAAAAATACATAGGAATATTAGATGGTCCTAATGAGATTGGAGAGATTAAAATATTTGGACTTTTTCTAAAATCTCGAATTGAAAGAATACCCGAACTACAACAATATCTTATGTAAGGATTATAAAGTACACTTTATTAGCTTGCCAATATAGGCAGGCTATTTTTATACCCATTTGGAGGTGAAATTTTGAGAAAACTTAAGAATTATAAGCCTACAAAATTCAAAGCGAAAGGTAGCTATTACGATAAAGAATACGCCGACTTCGCTGTTGCTTTTATTGAAAGCCTATGTCACACCAAAGGTACATGGGCCGGCAAGAAATTTGAGCTTATCGACTGGCAGGAGCAGATTATCCGTGACCTGTTCGGCACACTCAAGCCAAACGGCTATCGACAATTTAACACTGCCTACATTGAAATTCCTAAAAAGCAGGGCAAGTCGGAGCTTGCCGCCGCTGTTGCCCTTTTGTTGACCTGCGGTGACGGTGAACAGCGGGCCGAGGTTTACGGCTGTGCAGCCGATCGTCAACAGGCGAGTATCGTATTTGAGGTTGCCGCCGATATGGTGCGTATGTGTCCCGCACTAAGCAAGCGTGTAAAAATTCTTGCGTCGCAGAAGCGAATTATCTACATTCCTACAAATTCATTCTATCAGGTATTGTCAGCCGAGGCTTATTCAAAGCACGGCTTTAATATTCACGGTGTTGTGTTTGATGAGCTGCACACCCAGCCGAATCGAAAACTGTTTGATGTTATGACAAAAGGTTCTGGTGACGCACGAATGCAGCCGCTTTATTTTCTGATCACGACAGCCGGTACGGACACACATTCGATTTGTTATGAAACACATCAGAAGGCAAAGGATATTCTTGATGGCAGAAAGATTGACCCGACCTTTTATCCTGTGATTTACGGAGCTGATGAGAACGATGACTGGACAGACCCGAAGGTGTGGGAAAAAGCCAATCCCTCGCTCGGCATTACGGTTGGTATTGACAAGGTGCGGGCCGCCTGTGAATCGGCAAAGCAAAATCCGAGTGAAGAGAATTCATTTCGACAGCTACGCCTCAATCAATGGGTAAAGCAGGCAGTCCGTTGGATGCCGATGGATAAGTGGGATAAGTGTGCGTTTGCTGTAAACGAAGAACAGCTTGAAGGCAGAGTTTGCTATGGCGGACTTGACCTTTCAAGTACAACGGATATTACAGCATTTGTACTTGTGTTCCCACCGTGTGATGAAGAAGATAAGTACATCATTCTGCCATACTTCTGGATACCGGAGGACACACTTGACTTGCGAGTAAAGCGTGACCATGTACCCTACGATGTTTGGGAGCGACAGGGATATTTGCAGACCACGGAGGGTAATGTTATTCACTACGGCTACATAGAAAAATTCATTGAAAAGCTCGGTGAGAGATTTAACATTCGAGAGATTGCATTTGACCGTTGGGGTGCGGTTCAGATGGTACAGAACCTTGAAGGTATGGGGTTTACCGTTGTTCCCTTCGGTCAGGGATTTAAGGATATGTCACCACCCACAAAGGAGCTTATGAAACTGACGCTTGAACAGCGAATCGCACACGGCGGTCACCCTGTACTTCGATGGAATATGGACAATATCTTTGTCAGAACAGACCCTGCCGGCAACATAAAGGCAGACAAAGAAAAATCCACGGAGAAAATTGACGGTGCAATTGCTACAATTATGGCACTCGACCGAGCAATTCGCTGTGGAAACAATAACTGCGCATCGGTTTATGATAATAGAGGATTGTTGTTTATATGACATCAGTCAATTTTTATGCAGATATATATGAGCATAAAAAGTAAATATATTTTTCAAAGCATCTCAAAAGAAGCATCTCAAAAGAGGTGCTTTTCTTTTGCCCATTTTACGAAAGAGTGGTGGTTTTATGGGTATTTTAAGCGGTTTGTTTCGTTCACGAGATAAGCCGAAAAACAGTACATCGGGCAGCAGTTACCGATTTTTCTACGGTCAGAGCAGTGCCGGCAAATGCGTGACCGAGAGAAGTGCAATGCAAATGACGGCAGTATATGCCTGCGTCAGAATTTTATCCGAGGCGGTTGCAGGACTTCCTCTCCACCTTTACAGATACAATTCTGACGGGAGCAAAGAAAAGGCGCTTGAACATCCGTTGTATTTTCTTTTGCACGATGAGCCTAATCCCGAAATGACTTCATTTGCTTTTAGAGAAACCTTGATGACTCATCTGCTTTTGTGGGGCAATGCCTATGCACAAATCATAAGAAATGGCAAGGGCGATGTTGTTGCCCTCTATCCTCTTATGCCGAACAGAATGACAGTTAACAGAGATAAAAGCGGTAATCTTTACTATCAGTACAACACAAGCTCCGACGACGCAAGAACAATGAAAGGTGCAACGGTAAGGCTTTCACCGTATGAGGTTTTGCATATTGCCGGACTTGGATTTGACGGACTTGTCGGATACTCGCCTATTGCAATGGCAAAGAACGCAATCGGTCTTGCCATTGCCGCCGAGGAATACGGTAGTAAGTTCTATGCAAACGGTGCGTCACCCAGCGGTGTGCTTGAACATCCGGGTACACTGAAAGACCCATCTAAGGTTCGTGATTCGTGGAATGCCGCCTTTGCAGGAAGTGGCAGCAGTCATAGAGTTGCCGTGCTTGAGGAGGGACTGAAGTACACACCAATTTCAATTTCACCGAACGAGGCGCAGTTCCTCGAAACCAGAAAATTTCAGATAGATGAGATAGCTCGAATTTTCAGAGTGCCTCCGCATATGGTGGGTGACCTTGAAAAATCGAGCTTTTCTAATATTGAACAGCAGTCACTTGAATTTGTGAAGTACACACTTGAGCCGTGGATAGTGCGTTGGGAGCAGTCAATTTTCCGCTCCTTACTTTCAAGAAATGAAAAAAGTTCGTACTTTGTGAAGTTCAATGTTGACGGACTTCTGCGTGGTGACTACGCAAGCAGAATGAGTGGCTATGCAACGGCAAGGCAAAACGGCTGGATGTCGGCAAACGATATACGAGAACTTGAAAATCTTGACCGTATTTCTGACGAGGAGGGTGGAAATCTGTATCTCGTGAATGGCAGCATGACAAAGCTGAGCGATGCCGGGGCTTTTGCTGAAAAGAATAATGAAAAGGAGGAAAATACAAATGGCGAAAAGGTTCTGGAATTGGAAAAATCATACAGAAGAAAATGAAACTGTACAAAGAGTTCTTGAACTTAACGGAACTATTGCAGAAGAAAGTTGGTTTGACGATGATGTAACACCGCAGATGTTTAAAAATGAGCTTTTTACAGGAAGTGGTCCCGTTACAATTTGGCTTAATTCTCCGGGTGGTGATTGCGTTGCGGCAAGTCAGATTTATTCAATGCTTATGGATTATCCACATGATGTGACGGTTAAAATTGATGGTATTGCTGCAAGTGCGGCATCGGTTATTGCAATGGCTGGTACAAGGGTGTGTATGGCACCTACCGCCCTTATGATGATTCACAATCCGGCAACAACCGCCTTTGGTGACCATAGAGATATGTCAAAAGCTATTGAAATGCTTGATGAGGTCAAGGAGAGCATTATAAATGCTTATGAATTACGCACGGGGCTTTCACATACGCAGCTTTCGCATATGATGGATGAAACCACATGGATGAATGCAAAGAAGGCTGTTGAACTTGGTTTTGCCGACGACATTCTCAAAGACGATAAGAATACCGCTGAAACGGAAGGGTATTCTTTTTCCGAAGATGCGGTTGAGAGGGCACTCATTAACAAAATCAAGAATAAGCATTCTGTTGGCAAGACAGGACGAAAAGTTGATGAGTTAAAGATGCAACTTTACAAAAAGTTACTTTAATAAGGAGAATTTAACTATGACTATTACAGAATTAAGAGAAAAAAGAGCTAGACTCTGGAACACGATGGAGGGCTTTCTTGATACACACAGAAATGATATGGGTGTATTGAAGGCGGAGGACGATGCGACGTACTCGAATATGGAGGGTGAACTTGATAGCCTTACAAATGAAATCCACAGAATGGAACGCAGAGAGGTGCATGAAAAGGAACTTAACAAAGCGGTAAATACGCCGATTGTAACCACACCGGTTGACAATAAGCCTGAAAGGACAGGCAGGGCAAGTGATGAATACAGAGAGGATTTTCAGAATCATCTTCGTGGCAGAGCACAGGTTCACAATGTACTCTCTGAGGGTACAGACGCTGACGGTGGTTTTCTTGTTCCCACGGAATTTGAAACAAGCATTGTTTCTGCACTTGAGGAGGAGAATATTATACGCTCTCTTGCAAAGGTAATCACAACCCAGCATGAACGCAAAATTCCGATTGCCACGGGTCATTCTGTTGCTCAGTGGACGGCCGAGAATGCGGCGTACACGGAAAGTAATCCAACCTTTGGACAGAAGCAGCTTGACGCATTTAAACTTACAGACCTTTGTAGGGTAAGTACAGAGCTTTTACAGGATTCAGCCTTTGATATTGAGGATTACCTTATGAAAGAATTTGCAAGAGCCTTCGGTATTGCTGAAGAGGAGGCATTCTGCGTTGGCACAGGTACAAATCAGCCAACAGGTATTTTTACGGCCAAAGGTGGTGAAGTTGGTGTTACGGCTGCTGGTGCAACTGCAATTACTGCTGATGAAGTTATCAGCCTTGTGTATTCACTCAAATCACCGTACAGAAGAAATGCAAAGTTTCTTATGAATGACTCTACCGTTGCAATTCTCAGAAAACTCAAGGATAACAACGGTGCGTATCTCTGGCAACCGTCAGTACAGGCAGGTCAGCCGGATAAGCTTCTTGGCTATGACCTTTACACAACACCGTATGCACCTGTTGCAACAACAAATTCACTCCCTATTGCCTTTGGCGATTTTTCAAATTACTGGATTGGCGACAGAGGTTCAAGAACGGTACAGCGACTTAATGAATTGTATGCTACTAATGGCCAGATTGGTTATGTATCTACTGAGAGAGTTGACGGTAAGGTAATTCTTACAGAGGGTATCAAACTCTTACAGATGAAAAAATCCTGAGGTGATGAAATTGGTGAATGAACTGCTTGAAAAAGTAAAGCAAAATCTCATACTTGAATATTCTGAGGACGATGCACTTCTTGAGCAGTACATCACTGCATCGGTTTTCTATGCCGAAAGCTATCAACACATCAGCGAGGGATATTATTCCGAAAATCCAATGCCGCCTACAACAGAACAAGCTGTAATTATGCTTGCGAGCTATTTCTACGAAAGCAGAGATGGCTCAACGGGAGGATTCTTTGCTGACAGCACAAACGCATCGGCTCAGGTGTGGAATACGGTCAATCTGCTTTTAAGGCTTGACAGAAACTGGAAGGTGTAGCTATGAGTTTTGGAAACATGAACACACCTGTTGAAATTATGAAAAAGGTGATTGAAACCGATGATGAGGGATTTAAGAAGGAAAGATTGAAAACAGTAGCAAGCGTGAGAGCATATCGTGAGGGCAGATACGGCAGTGAACGGTGGGCGAATATGGCGACATTTTCCGTTGCGACTGATCTGTTTCGTCTGAGGTGTATTCCGCACATTGAGGTTACAACCGATATGCTCATTCTTTGTGACGGAAAGCGGTTTGAAATCACATCCGTTGAGAATGTAAAAGGCAGAGGAATGTATCTTGAAATTCTTGCAAAGGAGGTTGACGCAAGTGGCTAGATGCACAATGAAAATGCCGGAGGAGTTTTTACTCAAAATTTCAAGACTTGGGAACAAAACCGATGATGTGTGCGGAAGGGTACTCAATGCCGGTGCTGAGGTTCTTCTGAAAAAGGTGAGAACAAATCTCAGAAATGTCATCGGTAAGGACACAAAAACGCAGTCACGCTCAACGGGTGAGCTTGAACGCTCGCTCGGCGTGTCCCCTGTTTTATCAGACAAGAACGGCAATCTGAATATCAAAATAGGCTTTTCAGAGCCGAGAACAAATGGCGAGAGCAATGCAAAAATTGCGAGCGTAATTGAATACGGCAAAAGCGGTCAGCCACCAAAGCCGTTTATGAAACCCGCAAAATCAGCGTCACGCAAGGAGTGTATGACGGTTATGATTAACACGCTTGATGAGGAGGTAGAGAGCATATGAGTTTGCTTGCTGAAATCAAGAGCATTGCAGATAAATTGAACATCAAGGTTGAAACCGGTGCTTTTTCAGACAAAGCACCTGACGAGTACATTGTTCTTACTCCGCTTTCGGACAGCTATTATATGCACTGCGACAATATGCCGACCTTTGACAGACAGGAAGTGAGAATTTCTATATTTTCAAAGGGTAATTACTCTGCACTTAAATACAAGCTTGTGACCGCTCTTTTTCAGAGTGATATTTCAATAACCGACAGACTGTATATCGGTTACGAGAGCAACACGGGCTATCATCACTATGCTATTGACGCATTAAAAACTTATGAACTGGAGGAGATAGATTATGGCAACAATCGGACTTGATAAGTTGTACTACGCAAAAATCACGGAGGATTCTGACGGAAACGAAACCTATGACACACCTATTCCGCTTGCAAAGGCGATGAGTGCGGAACTTTCGGTAGAGCTTGCCGAGGCGACACTTTATGCCGATGACGGTGCGTCAGAGGTTGTAAAGGAATTTCAGAGCGGTACGCTCACACTCGGTATCGACAATATCGGAACAGCCGTTGCAGAGGATTTGACCGGTGCGACAATCGACAAAAACAAGGTGTTGGTTTCCGCATCTGAGGACGGAGCACCGCCCGTTGCAATCGGTTTTCGTGCAAAGAAAGCGAACGGCAAGTATCGTTACTTCTGGCTTTACAGAGTGAAGTTTGGCATTCCTGCAACTAATCTTACCACAAAGGGCGAAAGCATCGAGTTTTCCACTCCGTCGATTGAGGGTACGGTTATCCGCAGAAACAAGGCTGACAAGCTCGACAAGCACCCATGGAAAGCTGAAATTTCAGAGGACGATACAGGGGTCGCAAGCGATACAATCAGCGGTTGGTACACTCAGGTGTACGAGCCGACCTATGCTGAATAAATACGGAGGTGCGTTATGACTGACAGAGAAAGTATTATTAAAATCGGTGAAAACGAATATGAGCTTATTCTCACAACAAGGGCAACAAAGGAAATTGCCAAAAGATACGGTGGACTTGAAAACCTCGGTGACAGGCTTATGAAAAGTGAAAATTTTGAAATGGCACTTGATGAAATCATCTGGCTTATCACCTTGCTTGCCAATCAGAGTGTTCTCATTCACAACCTCAAAAATCCCGATGATAAAAAGCCGTTGCTTACAGAGGACGAGGTCGAGCTATTAACCTCACCGTTTGATTTAGCAGAGTATAAATCAGCAATTATGGAGTCAATGTACAAGGGCACAAAGCGAAATATTGAAAGCGAGTCTGACTCAAAAAATACGAAAGTCGGGTAACAGACGATGAGCTGTTTACCCGACTTCTTTATTACGGACTTGCACATTTGGATCTTTCGCAAGATGAGGTGTGGCTGATGCCCTTTGGGCTCTTGCTTGACTTGTGGGAATGTCATAGACAATATAACGGCATTGCAAAGCCAAAACGAGTTGCTTGCATTGATGATGTTATTCCGTGTAACATCTAAATTTCAATGGACTTTATTATATATTTTTGATATAATAAAACTAAAATTGCAATAAGGAATGTTATGTAAAATAATGGAAATTAATAATTTTAATAAAATCAGAAATGCCTACATAAAAGCACGGGCGACAGAAAGAACTAAGTTGGTTGAACTTTTAAGGGAAAACCAATACACTGTAATAACGCACGGTAGAGCTGGACAAGGAAACAAAAACTATAGTGGAAGTGGAAAACTAAATCCTCCACATGACCTAAGTCACCACAAATGGATTGATGCTCAAAAGGCTGGAGTAAACTTCCTAATCAGTTTTAACCCTCTTGAAGTAGATGGAAACACCGCAAACCCGCATCACCTCTACGATAGGATTGGAGTTCAAGCATATATTGGTAATAATACCGAAACTGATATTCGCACAGCTATGATAATTACGAAGTGGACACTACCAATAACAAAAAGTGACGGAGAAGAATTGATTGCTTTTCTAAATACACTGATTGAAATGTTTAAAGTTTGGCAAAAATTGCACAAATAATAATTTTTAGACATCGCAGAAATGTGGTGTCTTTTTTTATGCCCTGAGGAGGTGAGAATATGGCGGATAGTTTTGGACTTAAGCTTGGCATTGAGGGCGAAAAGGAATTTAAAAAGTCGCTTGCAGAAATCAATCAGAGCTTTAAGGTGCTCGGCTCTGAGATGAAACTTGTGTCCTCGCAGTTTGATAAGAATGATAATTCCGTTCAGGCTTTGTCTGCAAGAAATATGGTTCTTAATAAGGAGATTGACGCACAAAAACAGAAGATTGAAACCCTCAGGCAGGCACTTGCAAATGCATCGGAGTCATTTGGTGAAACCGACAGAAGAACACAAAGCTGGCAAATTCAGCTTAACAATGCCGAGGCATCACTCAACGGTATGGAGCGTGAACTGAACAGTAATAATTCTGCACTTGAACAGGCAAAGACGGATATTGAGGGGACAGAAAAATCTCTTGAAAAGGTTGACGGTCGGCTTGATGATACTGCCGAAAGTGCCGATGATATGGGCGATGAAATCAAGGACGCAGGCGACAAGGCGGATAAGTCAAAGAAGAGATTTTCAAAGCTTGGTTCGGTACTCAAGGGTGTGGGTGTTGCGATGGGTGCGGTTGTTACTGCGGCTGCCGCAACTGCCGTTAAGCTCGGCAAGGAGGTAGTTAATGCCTATGCCGACTATGAACAGCTTGTCAGCGGTGTTGATACGCTTTTCAAGGGTTCATCACAGAAGCTGCAAAGCTACGCATCTAATGCCTATAAAACGGCAGGCCTTTCTGCAAATGACTATATGGAAACTGTTACAGGCTTTTCAGCAAGCCTCATTCAGTCGCTTGGCGGTGATACGGACAAGTCGGTAAAGTATGCCGATATGGCAATCACGGATATGGCAGATAATGCAAACAAAATGGGTACGGATATGTCGCTCATTCAGAATGCATATCAGGGATTTGCCAAGCAAAATTACACCATGCTTGATAACCTTAAACTCGGCTACGGCGGTACTAAAGAGGAAATGCAAAGACTTCTCTCTGACGCAGAAAAAATATCGGGCGTTAAGTATGACATTTCGTCATATGCCGATGTGGTCGATGCAATCCATGTTATGCAGGAGAGTATGGATATTGCCGGCACTACTGCAAAAGAGGCGGAGGGTACAATTTCGGGTTCGGTTAATGCGTTGAAATCCTCAGTTACGAATCTTGTGGTAGGATTTGGTGACGCAAACGCTGACCTTGATGTGTTGTGTGAAAATGTTGTAACGGCATTTCAGACCGTGCTTGAAAACATCTCGCCTATTGTGGAAAATCTCATCTCCGCCTTGCCGACAGTAATTACTACACTGCTTGAATCGGCAGGTGAAATGCTCCCCACGGTTCTGGAAACTCTTGCAGAATTGTTTGCACAGGTGCTTGAGGGATTGCTTCAGCTTTTGCCACAGCTGATTCCCGTTGCGGTATCGGCTTTATTAACAATTACAAATGCAATTGTTGAAAATCTGCCCTTGTTGATTGAGTCGGCAACCTTGCTCGTAGCAACTCTCGTACAGGGCCTTGCAGATGCACTGCCTACACTAATTCCTACTGCGGTCAATGCGGTTATGACGATTGTACAGGGACTTTTAGACAGCTTGCCGTCAATTCTTGACGCAGGACTTGAACTTGTGTCAGCACTTGCACAGGGTATTCTTGATACACTTCCCGACCTCATATCTAAACTGCCTCAGATTATTATGGGCATAGTTACATTTCTTTTAAGTTCAATACCGCAAATCATACAGACGGGCATTAAGCTGCTGACCTCCCTTGTGGGTGCTTTGCCCGATATTATCACATCAATAGTTAAGGCAATTCCGCAGATTATCAACGGAATTATAAATGCGGTAATAAATTCAATTCCGCAGATTATTCAGGCGGGCATTGACTTGCTCATTTCACTTGTCAAGGCTCTGCCTACCATTATCGTCACAATCGTGAATGCAATTCCCGACATCATTTCAGGCATTGTTAATGCTCTCATCGACAATATTCCGGCAATAATTCAGGCGGGTATTGATTTGTTGATTTCGCTTGTTAAGAATCTGCCGACTATCATTAAGGAAATTGTAAAGGCAGTACCTAAGATTATTGAAGGCATTGTAAAGGCCTTTGGTTCACTTATGTACAAGATTGTTGAAATTGGCGGTAACATTGTAAAAGGCTTGTGGGACGGTATCTGCGGTCTTGCATCGTGGCTCTGGGATTCAGTCAGCGGTTGGATTTCAGGTATCTGGGACGGCATCTGCGACTTTTTTGGCATTCACTCACCGTCAAAGGAAATGGCATGGGTTGGCGAAATGCTCGTCAAGGGTCTTGCAGGCTCTATTGACAAGAACGGTGATATGGCTGTTCGTGCCGCCGAGGGTATGAGCAGTGATGTTTCAAGTGTTATGAACTCACTTGCTGACGATATGAAAACTGCCTTGCCGACTGATTTCAGCATTGACGGAAATGTTAAAGGATTGGTTGATAATTCAAATTCTGCTGCTTTCGGCAAGAGCGGTCTTTCGCTTGTGCTGAATATTGCAAATTTTAACAACTACTCAAATGACGATATTTCTCAGCTTACAAATGAAATTATGGAAACTGCAGGTCAGTTTGCCAAAAGGAAAGGACTGGTGTTTGCTTGAACTATTTTGAATACAACGGCATCAGGTCATCTGATATGGGGCTTCATATACAGAGAAAGAATGTGTACTCCTCGCCAAAGTACGATTCTTCTTTTGTGTCAATCCCCGGTCGCAACGGTGACCTGATTGTACCGAATCGCAGATATGAAAACACACAGGTGAGCTATTCTGTATATCTGTCTGCAAAGAACAGTCAACAGCTTGCAGACAGCATTACAAAAATCAAGGCATGGCTGTACACACAGCCCGACAGGTATCACATACTAAAGGACAGCTATGACAAAAGATTTTTCAGATATGCTCTTTTTAACTCCTCGCTTGACATTGAAGATGAGCTTAACAAAATCGGTGTGTTTACCGTAAGCTTTAACTGCAAGCCGTTTAGATATGACATTGACGGTGAGTTACCGCACAGTATTGATGTGGTGCTGAATTTTCCGTATATGATTTTTTGCAGAATGGACGGTTCAAAGCCGGAAAACGACTGGAGCAACCGTTGAAATCAGACGGCAGACCTTGTTGTGCCGAGTGGTAAGAATATGTTTGTACTGAATACAAATTCGTGGACAGACGGCTACTGGGACAGCTATTTAGATGCAGACAAGAGCAGAATATATCTTAAGGTAAACGAAAACTGGAAAAAGGAGAATGCAAGGTTTGCCCTATATACATTTCTCGGTGACGAAACCGCATGGTATTCTCTCGAGAAGGTCAGCGAGGATATTTACAGAGTAACCTTGCCGTCAAAGGGTGAAACCGTACTTGTGAATCCGTACAGCTTTGAGAGCAGACCGCTTATTCATCTTAACGGCAACGGTACGGGTACGCTTACCATTGATAACGAAAACGGCAGACACGAATGGACATTCAACGATATTGACGAGTTCATTGAGATTGACAGCGAAAAGATGTGCTTTTACAAAGACAACACGCTGAAAAATGATACGGTTACAGGCACGGGATTTCCTTTGCTTGTAAGGGGTGAAAACAGGTTTATTCTCGGCGGTGACATAACAGACGGTTCAGTATTTCCAAGGTGGTGTTCGTTATGATGCCGATTTTATACAGAGCAGATGAAACCGAGTTTGACACCTACGGAATCGGTGTGCTGTCGGACTGCACCTTTTGCGAAGTTACAGAGGAGAGAAACGGTGCGTTTGAATGTGTGATGAAATATCCTCTGCACGGTGCATTGTTTGATGAGATTAAAAACGACAGGGTTATACTCGTTAAGCCGAATGACACATCAAGGTCACAGCCGTTTCGTATATACAGAATTACAACACCGATGAACGGCATCATCACAGTGTATGCACAGCATATGTCATATGATTTGTCGGGCATTGGTGTGCTATGCTTTGAGAGCAAATCGGTTTTGCCACAGCTTGCACTTGAAAGAATTTTTGCGAATACTTCATCAAAGCACGGCTTTAAATGCAGGACAGACCTTTCAGCACCGAGGGCATTTTCAGTCAGTAAACCTATGAGTATCAGAGCCTGTCTTGGCGGTACGGAGGGTTCTGTACTTGATGTATGGGGCGGTGAGTATGAATGGAATATGTTCGATGTCATTCTTCACTCAAAGCGTGGTAAGGACAACGGTGTGGTGATTGAATACGGCAAGAACCTCACATCACTTGAGCAAGACAATGATTTTTCATCGGTATATACACACCTTTTGCCCTATGCGGTTGTAAAGAACGGTGATACCGAAAATGTGGTTACTCTTTCGGAAGCCGTACTTCCTGTTGTCGAAAAATATGCGAGAGAGAAAACACTCATCAAGGATTTTTCGTCCTTCTTTAAGGACGGAGAAACCGTTACCGAGGACACACTTCGAGCAAAGGCGAAGTCATACATCAAACAGAATCCGTTCGGTGACGAAACTCCCACGGTGAAGGTGTCGTTTGAACCGCTATGGCAACAGCCCGAATATTCGCAGTTCCTCGAAAAGGTGAACCTCTGCGACACAGTGACCGTCAGACACGCAGATATGAATATTGAGGTAAAGACGAAGGTTATTGAAACCGTATATGACGCACTGGCCGAGAAATATTCATCAATCACACTCGGAACGGCAAAATCAAACTTTGTGAATACGGTTGCAGAAATCAAAAGTACAACCGATGAAATCAAAAAGGAAACCGACAGCTTTCCGTTACTTATGAATACTGCTATTAAAAATGCCACTTCGCTGATTTCAGGCCAGCAAGGTGGCTTTGTTGTTATGCACACGGATTCTGTTACAGGCAAGCCGTATGAACTTTTGATTCTAGACAACGAAAATCTGTACGATGCAAGGAATGTGTGGCGGTGGAATGTCGGTGGCTTAGGTTTTTCAAAGAGTGGATACAACGGCCCGTATGAAACTGCGATTACGGCTGACGGAAAAATCGTGGCTGACTTTATCACAAGCGGAACGCTTATGGCAAATATCATCAAGGCGGGAGTAATCAGTTCGGCTGATAATTCTTCATGGTGGGATTTAGAAAGCGGTGAGGTTCACCTCAGTGCCTACACAAAAACGGAGGATACTGAAAAGCTAAGTGAGAATATTTCCGCAATTACCGAAAGAACATCAACACTTGAGCAGACCGCAGAGGACATTTCATTTAAAATCAACGAGCAGTCCACGGGCGGAAAGAACTATCTTTTAAACTCATCGGCTCTCAACGGACTTTCGGATGATTGGGAGTATTCGGGATTGGTCACTGTACTTTCCGATACAGATGTAATCAGTCACACCTCTTCGGGTTCTGCCTTTGTACTCGGTGAGGAAAGCACCTTGTCGCAAAGTGTGTATAACTCGGTTGCCGACAGAGCATTTGTGCTGTCACTCAGGGCAAAGAAAAGCTACTCACAGCTTAGTGCATATATGTATGTGCAGTACAACGGTGTAAAAAGAGCATATCTTTTTGATACCAAGGACAGCTTTGACTGGACGGATTTTTCGGTTGTACTTCCAGATGTATCAGACGGTGAGATTACAGTATTTATTTACAGCCGTGGTTCTTCCCTTAAGGTAAGCGACCTTATGCTTACTGACGGAAGTATTATCCAACACTGGTCGCCTGCACCGAACGAGATATACACAAACGAGGTAAAGATTGACCGCAAAGGCATTGAGGTTTCAAACAGCAAGTCCTCGCAGAAAACAGTAATTACAAACACTGAATTTTCCGGGTACTACAACGGTGAAAAGATATTCACCCTAAACAAGGACGAAACTCAGACGAAGAAAACCACAGTTGACGGTGAGCTTACAATCGGCAGAACAAAGCTGATTCCGATGCCAAACAGTTCACAGGGACTCAACATTGTAATTCTTGATTAGGAGGCAATATGGCAAAGACAACGGTTGTCAATAGAATTGACACGATTTACATAGATACGGAAAATCCGACCGTATCAGTAAACACAACGGTAAATGACGCGGGTCTTAAACACAGCATTACGATTACCATACGAGGTATTCCGATAACTGGCATATCGGGACTTGCGTGGAACAAGGGGACGGCAAACAGGATTATTCCCATTCCTACGGACAGCAGAACGGGCATTTTAAAGGCTATGTATGAAGACAAGAGCGTTACGGCAAAGCTAACGGTCACCACATACAAGGGTTCAACCTATGTAGGCATTTCTGAAAGGAATTGTCATATTACTACCACCTCGCACAGCTCAAGGCCTGTAATTAACGGGTTTATCTATCTTGACACCAATTTAAAGACCACTGCCGTTACGGGCAACTCAAAGCTGTTTATTCAGAACTATTCAAATCTCAAGGTTACTCCGCTTACGGCAAAACCGAGAAATGAATCGAAGATTACAAGCTACACAGTAAGCTGTAACGGTGTGAGCAAATCAAGCACTACGGCAAAGGAGCTGAACCTCGGCACTGTTGCAAAAAGCGGTGATGTGGTGGTTATGGTCACGGTTACAGATTCACGAGGATACACAACGAGCGTTAAAAAGACGATTACCGTTATTGCCTACAACAGTCCAAATCTCAGTACGATTACACTAAGACGAACAAATGAGATTGAGTCGGAAATTCAACTTATTTTCAACGGTTCATACTCACCAATCACAATTGACGGGGTAAATCACAATCAGCTTTTATCCTTTCGCTACCAATACAAGAGGACAAGTGATGCAAACTACGGAAATTTTGTTGACATTTTAAGCAAACTGAAAATGAACGGCACAAGTTATTCATACTCAAATCTTCAGCTTATTGAGCTTGATGTGAATATGTCATACAGCTTTCATATTGAAATTCGGGATGTGATGGAAAAGTCTGTTGTTACGGACCTGTACTTTACCATTCCGCAAGGCACTCCGCTTGTTGCATTACGCAAGCAGAAGGTAGGCATTAACAATCCAAACCCACAATCCGCACTTGATGTGACGGGTGAAATACATATGAACGGTTACCCTGTTATGGGCATTATACAGACCTCTGTTGAGGACGATGTCAGCCTTAACAGTCTTACTACACAGGGTATTTATTTCAGACGAAGAGTACCGCAGGAGAATATGAACTATCCGGCACTTGTATTCGGTATGCTTGAAGTATTTTCTTGCAGTACAAATCTTGTGATACAGAGATATACGGCAAGGGACACTCCGTTTGATGTATATATCCGTTCAAAGGTGAATTCAGGCTGGAGCAAGTGGGTTAAAAAATAGACACAGGAGGTATTTATGAAACAGATTTGGAACAGCATTCAGACTGCATTCATCGCACTTGGAGGAACACTCGGGTGGTTTCTCGGAGGTGCAGACGGCTTTCTGTATGCACTCATTGCATTTGTAGTTATCGACTACATTACAGGAATGATGTGTGCCGTTGCCAACAAAAAGCTTTCGAGCAAGGTCGGTTTCAAGGGCATTTGCAGGAAGGTGATTATCTTTCTACTTGTGGGAGTGGCGAATCTCCTTGATGTGTACATTATCGGCACGGGCAGTGTGCTGAGAACGGCAGTGATTTTTTTCTATCTCTCAAATGAGGGCTTGTCACTGCTTGAAAACGGAGCACATCTGGGACTTCCCATTCCTGAAAAGATTAAAAATGTGCTTGCACAATTACACCACAGAAGTGAAAAGGAGGACGACTGAATGTCATACACAAACAGCAAATTAATTAGCTACACAAAAATTTCACCAAACAGAAGCGTCAACAGAAATCATAAGATTGATACCATTTCAATCCACTGCGTAGTGGGTCAGTGTTCTGTAGAAACACTTGGCTCAATCTTTGCATCAAGGGACAAGGAGGCAAGCTCAAACTATGGTATCGGCTATGACGGCAGAATCGGAATGTATGTTGAGGAAAAGGATCGCAGCTGGTGCACCTCATCTGCGTCAAATGACAACAGGGCGATTACCATTGAGGTTGCCTCAGATACCTACCACCCATACAGAGTAAATGATGCTGCGTACAAGTCTTTGATTAAACTGCTTGTTGACATCTGCAAGAGAAACGGCATCAAAAGGCTTGTGTGGTCAACAAACAAGTCAGAGAGAATGAATCATCTTAACGGTTGCAATATGACGGTTCATAGGGATTATGCAAACAAGTCCTGTCCGGGCGATTATCTCTACAATCTTCACAGACAGATTGCAAAGGAGGTGAACGCTCAGCTTGGCTTAGGCAGTTCAAAACCTGTGACATCAAAGAAAACTCTCTATCGTGTACGCAAAAGTTGGAAGGACGCAAAGTCGCAGAAGGGTGCTTTCTATGACCTTTCAAATGCAAAGAAATGTGCCGACAAAAACAGCGGTTATTCTGTCTTTGATGAAAGCGGAAAGAGTGTGTACACGCCAAAGTCATCCGGCAAAAAGTCAGTTGATGCCATTGCAAAAGAAGTAATTCAGGGTAAATGGGGCAACGGCGCCGACCGCAAAAACCGCCTCACCAAAGCCGGCTATAACTACAACACTGTTCAGAAAAGAGTAAACGAGATTTTATCTTAACAGACAATAGAACATTATTTTAACAAAGCCAAATCCCCATCGAGGAAGTTTTATTCCTTGATGGAGATTTTTTTCGCTCAAAACCTCTGTTTATCTCCAGTGGAAAGTGAATAACAAAAAAACGGAGGTAGTATTATGCAGAATGAAGTGAGAACAGTATTCCAGACAACAGATGTTGAGTCACATTTAAAAATGTCTGCAAAGCCGTTGACAGATGCGGAGCTTTTACAGGACTACAACTATGTTATGGCGCAGAGGGTAGCTAAGGATATGCTTGAAAAAGGACTTATCTCGTTGGAAGAATTCAACAAATTAACAAAGAAAAATCGTGACACATTCTCTCCATTTTTAGCCGAGATTATGCCGAAAACAACTTGACAATTGTGACATTTAGAGTGATGTATATACAAGTGAAATGGGAGGTGAGTTATCATGAAAAAGGTTACGAAAATTGACAAAATTCAACCTGCAAAAAATGCCGAGGATAAACTGCGTGTTGCAGCTTACTGCCGAGTTTCAACGGCGACTGATGCACAACTTGAAAGCTTGGAAGCACAAAAGAGCCATTATGAAAACTACATCAATTCACGAGATGATTGGTGCTTTGCGGGTGTGTACTACGATGGGGGCATAACAGGCACAAAGGCAAGTAAAAGGCCGGAACTTATGCGGCTTTTAGCTGATTGCAAGGCAAAGAAAATTGATTTTGTAATTACAAAGTCAATCAGCCGGTTTTCAAGAAACACTATGGATTGTCTGGAAATTGTGAGAACACTTCTCAACCTGAATATTCCGGTATATTTTGAAAAGGAAAATATAAATACCGGCTCTATGGAAAGCGAGCTCTTTCTGTCAGTTCTCAGCACAATGGCTGAGGGTGAATCCGCTTCTATTTCATCAAACAACAGATGGTCAATTAAAAAGCGTTTTGAAAACGGAACTTACAGATTAAGTAGTGCACCTTATGGTTATAAGCTTGAATCAGGTGGACTGCAAGTTGTTTCTGAACAGGCAGATATTGTAAAGCGAATATTCAGAGAACTGCTTTCAGGTAAAGGAATGTACTCAATTGCTAAGGAGTTGAACGCTGAACAGGTGCCAACGCAAAAGGGCGGAAGGTGGACATCGACAAGTGTGCACAATATTCTTACGAATGAAAAATATACAGGTGATTGCATTTTTCAGAAGACCTATGCCGACAATAATTTTAATCGTCATATAAATAACGGAGAGCTTAACAGGTACTTAATACAGAATCATCATGAGGCAATTATCAGTCACGAGGATTTTAAGGCTGCCGCTGCACTTATTGAACAAAGAGCTGCCGAAAAGGGAATAGAAAGCGGTAGTGATAAATATCAGAAGAGATATGCTTTTTCCGAAAAGCTTATTTGTGGTGAGTGCGGAAATACCTTTCGCAGAAGAATTCATAAGGGCAAGTACAATAGCTATGTTGCGTGGGTGTGCAATACTCACCTGTCTGATACTAACAGGTGCTCAATGCTGTTTGTAAGAGATGATGCGTTAAAGCTTGCGTTTGCAACTATGCTTAATAAGCTGATTTTCAGTTACAGACTGCTTCTCAAGCCATATCTTGCAGTAATGCAAAGCAATACAGCTGATGAAGCCTTGCTCCGTATTCAATATCTTGAAAACCAGCTTGACCAGAATGCCGAGCAGCGCAGTACATTGTATAAACTGATGGCGCAAGGCTATATTGACCAAATACTTTACACGCAGGAAAGCAACGAATTACTTTTACAGGCTCGTGATTTTAGAAGTGAAATCGAGGTGCTGAATAATACGGTGGCGGGTGATACTACAAAGGTTTATGAAACCGAGCGCCTGATAAATTACTGCAAACGCGGTGAAATGCTGACGGATTTTAATGAGAGTTTATTTGAGTTATTTGTTGACCATATTTTGATTTATTCACGACAAAAAATAGGATTTGTTCTGAGATGTGGCCTTACATTTGAGGAGATGATTTAATGGGACACACGCCATTTGGATATATAATCGTTGACGGAAAGGCTGTTGTTGACGAAGCCACTGCCGAACAGGTTCGCAATGTCTATTTGAATTACCTTAGCGGACTTTCTCTTGTTGATGCGGCAAAGAGGGCAGGACTTAATATGCGACATTGCGGAGTGAAGAATATGCTGCAAAACAAGCACTATCTTGGCGATTACTTCTACCCGCAAATAATAGACAATGAAATTTTTAATGCTGCCAAAATGGAATTGAGTGAACGCTCCTCAAAGTTAGGTAGAAACAATCGCTACAAGCCTGAAAAAATAAAAAAGCCACCAATAGCATTTAGGCTTGGCAGCATAACTGAAAATTTTGATAATCCAATCAGACAGGCAGAGTACATATATAGTCTGATAGAAAGTGGGGACATTTGATGGGAAATGTTATGATTATTCCTGCAAAACGACAGGTTGGAAATACCTCACGACGGCAGGAGGATAAGCCAAAGCTTAGAGTTGCCGCTTATTGTCGAGTCAGTACTGACAGCGATGAACAGGCATCAAGCTATGAAACTCAGGTTGAGCACTATACCGAGTATATCAAGAAAAATCCTGAATGGGAGTTTGCCGGCATTTATGCAGATGACGGTATTTCAGGTACCAACACTAAAAAGAGAGAAGAATTTAATCGTATGATTGAGGCCTGCAAGGCGGGTGAAATTGATATGATAATCACCAAATCAATCAGCCGTTTTGCAAGAAATACTCTTGATTGCTTAAAGTATATACGAATGCTTAAGGATAAAAACATACCGGTATTCTTTGAAAAGGAATCCATCAATACAATGGACGCAAAGGGAGAGGTTTTGCTTACAATTATGGCGTCACTTGCTCAGCAGGAGTCGCAATCACTTAGTCAGAATGTGAAAATGGGCTTGCAGTTTCGCTATCAGAATGGTCAGGTGCAGGTAAACCACAATCACTTTCTCGGATATACAAAGGATTGGGAAGGCAACCTTGTGATTGATCCGGAGCAGGCTGAGGTGGTAAAGCGTATTTACAGAGAATACCTTGAGGGCAGTTCTATGGACAAAATTGCAAAAGGGCTTGAGAAGGACGGTATTCTGACAGGTGCCGGGAAAAAGAAATGGTGGACGAGCACCATTAACAAGATTCTCCGTAACGAGAAATACATTGGTGATGCACTTTTGCAAAAGACCTACACCACAGATTTTCTTAACAAAACCAGAGTTAAGAACAACGGCATTGTTCCGCAATATTATGTTGAGAATAATCACGAGGCGATTATTCCGAAGAACATCTTCTTGCGGGTACAGGAAGAACTGGTACGCAGACGAGTGGTCAAAACCAGTGCAAACGGTAAAAAACGCAGTTACAGCTGTAATCACTGTTTTGCACAGCTTGTTATTTGTGGCGAGTGCGGTGAAATGTTCCGCAGAATCCATTGGAATAATCGAGGTGTTAAATCAATTGTCTGGCGCTGCATCAGCAGGCTTGAGCCTACCGGCCTTGAATGTCATGCCAGAACCATCAACGAACTTGACCTACAGGAAATCGTACTTACTGCCTTGAATGAGCTTCTTGGTGATAAATCAAAATATCAGAAACAGTTACAGCAAAATATTGCATCGGTCATTAGAGCGTCTGCAGCAATCACTACTGATGGCATTGACGAGCAGCTGATGAAGCTTCAAAAAGAGCTTCTCAAAAAAGCTAACAACAAGGAAGCCTACGACGAGATTGCCAACCAGATTTTCGACCTCAGAGAAAAGCGTCAGCAGGCCTCAATGGACACTGTTCAGCGTGACGAGCATCTAAAGCGTATAACCAACCTACAGGATTTTATCAAAGACCAGACTTCCGACCTTACCACATTTGACGAAGCTCTTGTAAAACGCTGGCTTAAGCAAATCATTATCTGGCCTACCCACTGCACCGTTGAATTAAAATCCGGACTCAAGGTCGATGTAGAAAGATAAGCATAGACGCACGAAACCCTCCCAGCCATTATGGTTGAGAGGGTTATTTTTTAGTTATACATCTTTCTTTCCGCCACGAGGATATGCTTCTTTCTCAATCCACACACGCTCACCATTTTTAATATAATGCTGCCCATGAGGTCGAACGGTATGCTCTTTGGGTGATGAACGTTCTACCGAAGTATCGGTATCTATTTCATCAGTCAAAACTTCATCATAGCTATCATCAAAAGTGGTGCTTCCGTTTCGTGATGATGTATAACTATAGTTGCTTGAATTACTGCTTCCAAAACCAGAACGTCCTCCGTTTGCTACTGCATCTGCAGCGGCTGCCAATCCAGCAACACCCACCGCCTTAACTATTCCTGTTAGAACTGGATGACGATTAGAAAAATCGACCACTGCTTTAAAAGCCTTTTTAACCGTATTTCCAAAACCATCAGCTTGCTTAATATCGGGTTTCGGCTTATTTACCGGTTTTATAGTTATTTTTTCCACTTCTGGTTTAATTTTAGGTGTTTCTTTCGTTTCTACCTTATCAATAGATTCTATTGATGTTTCTTTTTTCTCTACAGTTATACTTGGCTTCATTATCGGTTCAGACAACTGGATTATTTCACACGGAATAAATGGGCCATCGCCAAAGTCGATTTTTTCTTTAGTAAATGGATTGAAATACCAGTTTGTTGGATTTCTCCAGTTTCCGTTATGAGCCTCTAAATGCTCTGCTCTAGTCAGGAACTGAATGTTTCCGGGGTCTCCTTGATATTCCGGATACATTTCAGCACTTTTCATATGCTGACCTTGAAATGCAACGCCATCGTCATCATAAGCTTTGCATTTTTCAAGAATATCCTGCTGCTGTTCTGGAGTCCACTCTCTTGTCCCTTTTCCTTCCTGAACAAGCTCTTGTTCCTTATTCCAAGCAGCAAGTATCGCTTTATTGGATTCTGCTGTTCGTCTTGACATAGAATCAACCCCCTATGCCAAGCAAATCGTACAAATCATTCAAGAATGCTAAAAAATCATCATAAATTTCGTCATCTTCGATTCTTCCAGCCTCTTGATTATAAATAGCGATTTTTTCACCAGCTTTTTCACAGAGAATAGGGTCTCCTGATGCGAGAGCACCGATAACGATATAATCTTCACTAGGTCTGCCATTGTTATCTACATCAATTACAGGCTTATGCTCAACACCATACAACTGAATACCTGCCGGCAAGAAAAGCTCCCCACCATCAGAAAGCATTAACCATTCCTTGTATTTTGTAGGTAGCTTAACATTATGCTCTTTCTCAAATTCTGAAATCTTTTCTTCTGTGGTTTCTTCAAGGAAATTCATTTTTCCTTGTTCATTGAATTTATCTACAAGCAGTTTTAATTCTTCGGAAATCATCTTTATCACACTCCTTCATTCTTCTTATTTTGATAGAATACCCAAATAGTTAAACAATGTATTCAGGCGCTTAATTTCTTCGTTATAAATCGCTTCTTGCTCATTAAAACTTTGTACTCCAAGCGTAGTAACAATATGCTGCTTTGTATCAGAAATCTTATCCGCTGAAAGTAAGTGGTCTAATAATATTCTATAATCATGAAGAATATATAATGGAGACATCACTGATGCTACGTCTATGTTATCTACTGATAAAGAAAGTTTACTCAAAATTGCTTCTAAAAGCTTAATTGATTGCCACGATGTGTATTTAGCATTTCTTTCAGAAGAATTATATAGTACTTCATACAATTTTCTCATCTCACTAACGTTAAAACCTTCAACAAGAATTTTATCGTAGGCATTTATAACTTCAGCTACTGCAGTCTCGGTAAAAACAACCGGTCTTTTAACCTTTTTTTCATGTTCCTGACACTCGTCTGTTAAATGCGACAAATCGATTGAATGCTTTTTCTTGATGTTTGAAATAAATGTCTCTTTATTTATCAAGATTCTTTTTTCGATTATAGGTTTACTGAATATACATTTCATTTGGGCTTGATAAAACTCAGAATCTATAAATAGATGGTCTGATGAAACATTAAATGGCTTCAATATTCCTTTTGTCTTATCATCCATATCATCGATGTCGCCAAGCCACATTATCAACTTCCCATTAGTGTTAAATCCAAATGGAATATTCCAGTCATACTGATACTGTCCTGTAGAATCTTTCTTCGCAATATATCCATAGCTCTCCGAGAAAATTTCCACTTCATACTCTGGCATAGCCAAGAAAAAAACTAATGCTTCTTTTTCAAAATATACTGGGGTCAGAAAACCTTCAACGGAATGCTCATCATCATGGCACAAACAAGGGATGTTGTAATAATCCCTATGGTCATATTCATAATTCTGCTCTTCACAATATTCAAATTTTTTCTTATAGCCAGTAGGATGGAATTCACCAATAGTCTGGTTTTCCTTAACCGCAGTTCTATATGCGCCATCAATCATCTGTTTCGTATGTTCAGGCAAGAATTCATTTCCGCATTTTTTACAACGTAATACAAGAATAGGAGAAAAATGCAAAATCCTACCTTCGATAGTACAAGTCAACTCAGTTTCAACAAGCTCACAACATCCATTACAGTTGGCGCACTCATCAAATCTATAAGTCTGATATTCTGTTATAAATTCATCGTATGAATCAAAACAACATTCCACAACTACCACTCCTTCCATAACATCTAATCCACTGCCAGCCACACAGCCAACAGTCGAGTTGCCGGATTAGACAACATCTAAATCACTCACTCAAATTGAGTTTGCACCCTAGATAACATCTATCCTAGTGCCACAACCTATGACATCTAATCCACAGCCTAAACCCTATGACCGTTTTTACAGTAGATATGTTTCCATATAAAATAACCGAGCCTTTTTTAGAAGTTAGGCTTCAAATCCTGACTTCCGAAAAAGCAAGTAAACAAGCCATTTTCAGAGCCTTATTTCTCAACCCTTGACATCAATACTACCGTCTCAATGTGTGCTGTGTGGGGGAACATATCTACGGGTTGGATTTTTTGGGCTTTGTAGGGGCTGTTTTGGGTTAGGTAGGCTAAATCTCTTGCCAATGTTTCGGGGTTGCAGGAAACATAGACAACCTTTTTCGGAGACATTTTGATTAGTGAGTCGAGAAATTTTCGGTCACTTCCGGCTCTTGGCGGATCCATGAACACAACATCGGGCTTTTCGTCCTCGTCTGCAACTTCTCTCATGAACTCGCCCGCATCGGCTTTGTAGAGACGGATATTTTTCAGATTATTTGCTCTTGCGTTTACGATTGCATCCCTCACGGCATCGCCGTTAAGTTCTGCACCGATAACATTGCCTGCGCCGTTTTTGGCGGCAATTATGCCGATTGTGCCGATTCCGCAGTAGGTGTCAAGCACGGTTTCGTTGCCTTTGAGATTTGCAAATTCAATTGCTTTGCCGTACAAAACTTCGGTTTGAACGGGGTTAATTTGGTAAAAGCTTTTCGGCGAAATTCTGAACCTGCAACCGCAGAGAATATCCTCAATATAACCCTTGCCGTACAGCACTTTCTGATTGTCACCGAGTACAAGGTTGGTGCGGTAGGGGTTTATATTTTGCACAATGGTTGTGATTTCGGGAAACTGTTTCAGAATCGCTTTTACAAAATTGTTTTTTGACGGAAAAACAGGTGTACCTGTCACAAGCACAAGCATAATCTGATTTGTCGCAAAGCCTCTTTTCACAAGAATGTGACGGAGAAAACCTTTGCCTGTGTCCTCGTTATAAGTGGTCATTCTGAAAGAGGGGAGGAGCTTGCGTACTGCAACGATGATTTTGTCGGCAATAACATCCTCTGTCTGACAGCTGTCAATTCCGACAACATGATGACTGCCCGACTGATACACACCCGAAATGATTTTGCCCTTTTTGTCCGTATAAAAAGCCGCCTGAACCTTGTTGCGGTAGTGGTAGGGAGTTTTCATTCCGATAATTTTTTCAACGGTGCAAAAGCGTTTGAGAAGTTTTTCGACTTTCTTCTGCTTGAATTCAAGCTGTTCGGGATATGACAGATTTTGCAGTTGACAACCGCCGCATTTTTTGTAAACGGGACAGCTTTGTTTATTGGTTTCAGGTCTGTTACTCATAATATTTCCTCACATTTTATTGCATTGTATATATTCTATATTTTATCATCAATCATATTGATATGCAACAGAAACAAACCCTAAATGACAAAGAAAAACGCAGGAGGGAAATCCGCTCCTGCGCTTTCTGATTATTAACCGGTATATCGAAAAATTGAGGATTATCAGGTTATTTGTAATCAATTAAAGATTTGTGTATCCCATAAGGCTTTCGTCAACCTCTTTGGCAACATCTCTGCCCTCACGAATCGCCCAGACAACAAGTGACTGTCCTCTGTGCATATCGCCTGTAACAAATACATTTTCAACATTTGTCTTGTGTGAGCCTTCTGCCGTTGCAACATTGGTTCTTGCGTTTGTTTCAACACCGAATGCCTTGGTTACATAGTTTTCGCTGCCGAGGAATCCTGCCGCAATGAGTACGAGTTCAACATCAACCTTGTATTCTGAGCCTTCAACCTCTTTCATCATAAGTCTGCCTGTTTTAGCATCCTTTTCGGGTTTGAGCTTAACAAGCTCCGCACCTACAAGATTACCGTTTTTGTCAGCAATGAACTGCTTAACGGTTGTCTGATAAACTCGTGGATCGTGACCGTAAACTTCAATAGCCTCTTCCTGACCGTAGTCTGTTTTGCAGACTCTCGGCCATTGCGGCCATGGGTTGTCGGCACTTCTTGTGTCGGGAAGTTTAGGCATCATTTCAAGCTGAAGAACGGATTTTGCACCGTGTCTGATGCTTGTGCCGACGCAGTCATTACCTGTGTCGCCGCCGCCGATTACCATTACATTCTTGCCTTTTGCGCTGATGAATGTGCCCTCTCTGAGGTTGCAGTCAAGAAGTGACTTTGTTGTTGATTTGAGGAAGTCAACGGCAAAGTGAATGCCGTTAGCCTCTCTGCCGGGAACTTTGATATCTCTCGGATTTGATGCACCGCAAGCAAGGATTACACGGTCAAAGTCCTTGAGAATTTCGCTTGCTTTGATGTCTTTGCCGACATTTGAGCAGGTTTCAAAGGTTACGCCTTCTTCTTCCATAATGTTAATCTTGCGTTCGATAACATCTTTTTCAAGCTTCATATTCGGAATGCCGTACATAAGCAGACCGCCTACTCTGTCATTGCGTTCAAATACCGTTACAGAGTGACCACGCTGATTGAGCTGGTCGGCAGCGGCAAGTCCCGATGGACCCGAACCGATGATTGCAATTTTCTTGCCTGTTCTTACCTTTGGAATTCTTGCGTCTGCAAGACCTTCTTCATAGGCATTTTCAATGATTCCGTATTCGTTGGCTCTTACGCTGACAGCGTCACCGTTTGCACCGCAGGTGCATGCCTTTTCACAGAGAGCGGGACATACACGGGATGTAAATTCGGGGAAGTTGTTTGTAACTTTAAGACGGTTGTAAGCCTGTTCCCAGTTGCCCTTGTAGATGAGGTCATTCCATTCGGGAATGAGGTTGTTAAGCGGACAACCTGAGAATGCAGAACCAATCTGCATTCCTGCCTGACAGAAAGGCACGCCGCAGTCCATGCATCTTGCACCCTGTTTTTGCTGATCCTCTTTGCTGAGGGGATCGTGAAATTCGTCAAAATTTTTGATTCTTTCTTTTACGGAGTATGCCGGGGCATCCTCACGCTTATATTCCATAAATCCTGTTGGCTTTCCCATAAATATCCCCTCCTTATTTATTATTCACAATTTCGTAGAAAGCTTCAATCTGTGCCTGCTCGTTTGTAAGACCTTTTTCTTCATAAGCGGCAATTGCAGCCATCATTCTCTTGTAGTCGTGCGGAATAATCTTCTTGAATTTCGGAAGATACTCGTCAAAGTTATCAAGGATTTTCTTGCCTCTCTGTGAACCTGTTGCTGCAACATGTTCTTCAATAAGCGTCTTGAGTTCGATTATATCGTACTTTTCGGATACTTCCGAGAAGTGAACCATTTCCTTGTTAAGCTTTGTGTAAAGATCTCTTTCTTCATCAAGAACATAGGCAACACCGCCGGACATACCTGCGGCAAAGTTTTTGCCTGTTTTGCCGATAACAACAACCCGACCGCCTGTCATATATTCACAGCCGTGGTCGCCGACACCCTCAACAACTGCCGTTGCGCCTGAGTTTCTTACGCAGAAACGCTCGCCTGCAACACCGTTAATGAATGCCTTGCCGCTTGTTGCACCGTAAAGTGCAACATTACCGATGATGATGTTGTTACCTGCGTCAAATGTTGAGTTCTTCGGAGGATAAACTACCAGCTTACCGCCTGAAAGTCCCTTGCCGAAGTAGTCGTTTGAGTCGCCGACAAGTTCAAGTGTGAGTCCCTTTGGAATGAATGCACCAAAGCTCTGACCGCCCGAACCGTTGCAGACTACTGTAAATGTATCGTCATCAAGGTTGTTGTAATGCTTTCTTGTAACCTCGGAACCGAAGATTGTACCGAATGAACGGTCAGTGTTCTTAACATTGACTTCAACCTTTTTCTTTGTGCCTTTAGTAAGAACCTTTGCAAATTCTTTGCAGAGGATTCTCTCGTCAAGTGTTGATTCAAGCTTGAAATCATAAAGGCTCTTTTTGTTGTATTCAACCTTTTCCGAAACAAAGTTTGTATCAAGAATGTTAGAAAGGTCAACCTCGGCAGCCTGTCCTGTGATGCCTTCTTTTCTCTTGATGAGGTCAATTCTTCCGACAAGCTCATCAACGGTTTTTACACCGAGCTTTGACATATATTCACGAAGTTCGCTTGCTACAAACTTCATAAAGTTTATTACATATTCGGGCTTGCCGCAGAATCTTTTTCTGAGCTCGGGGTTCTGTGTGGCAACACCGAACGGGCAGGTATCAAGGTTACATACTCTCATCATTGCACAGCCGAGAGTTACGAGCGGAGCAGTTGCAAAACCGAATTCCTCTGCACCGAGCATTGCGGCAATTGCAACATCACGGCCGTTCATAAGCTTACCGTCGGTTTCAATAACAACCTTGTTACGAAGGTCGTTCATAATGAGTGTCTGATGAGCCTCGGCAAGACCGAGTTCCCACGGCAGACCTGCATTGTAGATTGAGTTTCTCGGAGCAGCGCCTGTACCGCCGTCATAACCTGAAATAAGGATTACGCCTGCACCTGCTTTTGCAACACCTGCGGCAACCGTACCTACACCGCATTCCGAAACGAGCTTAACAGAGATTCTTGCGTCTTTGTTAGAATTTTTGAGGTCGTAGATAAGCTGTGCAAGGTCCTCAATTGAGTAAATATCGTGGTGCGGTGGGGGAGAGATGAGCGATACACCCGGTGTTGAATGACGGGTTTTTGCAATCCAGGGATAAACCTTTTTGCCCGGAAGATGTCCGCCTTCGCCCGGCTTTGCACCCTGAGCCATTTTAATCTGAATTTCGTTTGCAGATGTGAGGTATCTTGATGTAACACCGAAACGACCTGACGCAACCTGCTTGATTGCAGAACATCTGTCAACCTTCTGTCCTTTTGTGAGAAGTCTTTCAAGGCTTTCGCCGCCCTCACCGGAGTTTGACTTGCCGTGAAGCTGATTCATTGCAATCGCAAGTGTTTCGTGAGCCTCCTGTGAGATTGAACCGTAGGACATAGCGCCTGTCTTGAAACGCTTTACGATTGAATCAACGCTTTCAACCTCATCAAGCGGAACAGGAGTTTCTGCAAAGTTGAAGTCGAAAAGACCTCTGATATTTACAGGATCCATTTCTTCGGAAATCATATGAGAATACTTTTTGTAAAGCTCATAATCGCCTGTTCTTGTTGCCTGCTGGAGCATATATATAGTCTGCGGATTGTAGAGGTGTTCCTCTTTGCCGCTTCTGAACTTGTGTGAACCACGGGATTCAAGCTCATCGCTTACACCGAGGTCAAGCGGATCAAATGCCGCTGTGTGAAGTTTGTCAACATTCTTTTCAATATCCTTGATTGTGATACCGCCGATTCTGCTGACTGTGCCTGTGAAGTATTCGTCAATAACATCCTTGCCGATACCGATAGCCTCAAAAATCTGTGAGCCCTGATATGACTGGATTGTTGAAATACCCATTTTTGACGCAATCTTTACGATGCCGTGGAGAACTGCGCTGTTGTAATCGTCAACTGCTGCGTAGTAGTCCTTGTCAAGAAGGTCATCACCGATAAGCTCGTGGATTGTTTCCTGAGCAAGATACGGGTTGATTGCACTTGCACCGTAGCCGAGAAGTGTTGCAAAATGATGAACTTCTCTCGGCTCACCGCTTTCAAGTATCATTGCAAGTGAGGTTCTCTTCTTTGTTGCAACAAGGTGCTGATGAAGAGCGGATACTGCAAGAAGTGACGGAATTGCAAGATGGTTTTCGTCAACTCCTCTGTCGGAGAGGATAAGAATATTTGCACCGTCATTGTAAGCCTTGTCAGCTTCAATGAAAAGTCGCTTAACAGCCTTTGAAAGTCTTGTATTCTTGTAGTAGAGAATCGGGATAACCGCAACCTTAAAGCCCGGAATGTGCATATTCTTGATTTTGAGAATATCGGTTGATGTAAGAATCGGGTTGTGAATCTTCATAACCTTGCAGTTTTCGGGACGCTCCTCAAGGATGTTGCCGTCCTCGCCGATATAAATTGTTGTTGATGTTACAACTTCCTCACGGATTGCGTCAATCGGCGGGTTTGTAACCTGTGCAAAGAGCTGTTTGAAGTAGTTGAAAAGCGGCTGCGGTTCTTTTGAAAGAACTGCAAGCGGACTGTCTGTACCCATTGCGGCAATTGACTCTGTGCCGTTCTTTGCCATAGGAAGGATTGATGTCATAACATCTTCGTAGGTATATCCGAAAGCCTTCTGGAGTTTTTGTCTTTCTTTATATGAATGCTCCTCAACCTTCATATTAGGAATTTTGAGGTCTTTAAGACAAACAAGATTACTGTCGAGCCATTCACCGTAAGGCTGTTTTGACGCATAATACTCTTTGAGTTCATCGTCATCAATGAGTCTGCCCTGAACCGTATCGACAAGGAGCATTTTGCCCGGGCGAAGTCTTTCCTTTGTAACAATCTTTGCGGGATCAATAGGAAGTGCGCCGACTTCCGATGAAAGAATGAGGTTGCCGTCATCCGTGATGTAGTATCTTGACGGACGCAGACCGTTACGGTCAAGAACCGCACCCATAATGTCGCCGTCAGAGAAAAGAATTGACGCAGGACCGTCCCATGGCTCCATCATTGTTGCATAATACTGATAGAAGTCCTTTTTCTTCTGGCTCATTGTGCCGTTATTATCCCACGGCTCCGGAATTGTAATCATAACGGCAAGAGGAAGCTCCATACCGCTCATTACGAGAAATTCAAGTGTGTTATCAAGCATTGCAGAGTCTGAACCCTCTGTGTTTACAACAGGAATAACCTTGTCAAGGTCGCCCTTGAGATGCTCCGAACGCATTGTTTCCTCACGGGCAAGCATCTTGTCAGCGTTGCCTCTGATTGTGTTGATTTCACCGTTGTGAACAATCATTCTGTTAGGATGAGCTCTCTGCCAGCTAGGATTTGTGTTGGTTGAAAAACGGGAGTGAACCATAGCGATTGCAGACTCGTAATCATCGTCCTGAAGATCAAGGAAGAAGTTACGGAGATCGCCGACAAGGAACATACCTTTATATACAATAGTTCTGCTTGAAAGTGAAACTACATATGTGTCTTCATTACTCTGTTCAAAAACTCTTCTTGCAACATAGAGCTTTCTGTCGAACGGAAGACCTCTTTTTACACCGTGAGGTCTTTTGATAAAGCACTGCATGATTGCAGGCATACATTCAACAGCTCTGTGACCGAGGACCTCGGGCTTTGAAGGAACATTTCTCCAGCCGAGAACTGTAAGACCTTCTTTTTCTGCAATGATTTCAAACATCTTCTTTGCCTGATTTCTTGCAAGCTCATTCTGAGGGAAGAAGAACATACCTACAGCGTAATCTCTTTCGGAACCGAGCTTAATGCCGATTTCAGCAGCTGCTTTCTTAAAAAATTTGTGTGAAATCTGGAGAAGAATACCTACGCCGTCACCTGTTTTGCCTTCGGCATCCTTACCTGCTCTGTGTTCGAGAGTTTCAACAATTGTCAGAGCGTTTGCCACGGTGTCGTGTGACTTGATACCCTTAATATTAACAACAGCTCCGATACCGCAGTTATCATGTTCAAACTTCGGAGAATACAGAGTCTTGTTGTTCTCTCTGACTGTCTGTTCCATTAATGATCACCCTTTCCTGTTAATCACAAAAATTATTCAGCGGACTTTTTATATACATATATATGTAAAAGGAAGTTTGCTTTCGTAAACTTATCGGTTCAAAGTGGCAATTAATGTTCTGCCGGTTAATAATCAATCATATATATGTAATTGTAAAATGCCCAATCTCTTCTCAGCGGTAAAACCGCTATGCTCAGCCTGTGCTATATCCTGCAAAGGTGAATGTGCAGGTCGGCTGATGTTCTGAAATGCCCTGTCATCGTTGATCAAGAAAAATCAGCACTTAGATTATATAACTATACATTGTGCTTTGTCAAGGGAAAATAGAGGAAAATTGCAACTTTTAAGGGCAAAACTTTCATTTTACTGTGATTGTTGTAGAAAATATGCAACTCTTATTGGCGTTTCAGCTTAATTTTGCAGGAAATTTAATAAAACTTGCAATTTCAAAACTTTTTTCAAAAAATGTATTGACAAATTCGCAAAAGTGGAATATACTAACAACATCAAAGACAGCAAGGACGCTGTGAGCTGAGGCTTACAGTGTCCTTTTCTGTTTTTATAAAGCAAAAATCAGACCATTAAAATTTATTTTCAAAATGGATAGGAGAGAATTAAAATGGCAAAAGTTCCCGAAATTTTTGGCAGCATGGTATTTAATGACCAGAAGATGCAGGAAAGACTTCCAAAGTCAACTTACAAGGCTTTGAAAAAGACAATCCAGAACGGTGAACCGCTTGACCTCGGCGTTGCAAATGTTGTTGCGGCTGCTATGAAGGACTGGGCAGTAGAAATGGGCTGTACCCACTACACACACTGGTTCCAGCCGATGACAGGTATCACAGCCGAAAAGCATGACAGCTTTATCACACCGAACGGTGAGGGTCAGGTTATCATGGAGTTTTCAGGTAAAGAGCTTGTAAAGGGCGAGCCTGATGCTTCTTCTTTCCCAAGCGGCGGTATCCGTGCCACATTCGAGGCAAGAGGCTATACAACATGGGATCCTACATCATATGCATTCGTTAAGGACGGAACACTTTACATTCCTACAGCATTCTGTTCTTATACAGGCGAGGTTCTCGATAAGAAAACTCCTCTTCTTCGTTCAATGGAGAGAATGAATACAGAGGCTGTAAAGATTCTTCATCTTCTCGGCAAAGAAAATGTTACAAGAGTTACAACAACAGTAGGTCCGGAGCAGGAATACTTCCTTATTGATAAGGACGCTTACGACCAGAGAGAGGACCTTATTTATACAGGCAGAACACTTTTCGGTGCAAAAGCTCCTAAAGGACAGGAACTTGATGACCATTACTTCGGTGCAATCAAGACAAGAGTTGCTGCTTATATGAAAGACCTTGACGAGGAACTCTGGAAACTCGGTATCCTTGCAAAGACAAAGCATAACGAAGTTGCTCCTTCACAGCACGAGCTTGCTCCTATCTTCACAACAACAAACATTGCAACCGACCACAACGAGCTTACAATGGAAGTTATGAAGAAGGTTGCCGAAAGACACGGTCTTGTTTGTCTTCTTCACGAAAAGCCGTTTGCAGGTGTTAACGGTTCCGGTAAGCACAACAACTGGTCAATTTCAACCAACACAGGCGAAAACCTTCTTGATCCCGGCAAGACTCCTGAAAACAACCTTCAGTTCCAGCTTTTCCTTGCAGCAGTTGTAAAGGCTGTTCACGAGTATCAGGATCTTCTCAGAATCACGGTTGCATCGGCAGGTAACGACCACCGTCTCGGCGCTAACGAAGCACCGCCTGCAATCATTTCAATGTATCTCGGTGATGACCTCGGCGAACTCGTTGATTCAATCATCAATGACAGAGAATATGTAAGCAAGGGTAAGCAGAAGATGAGAACAGGCGTTGATGTTCTTCCTGACTTTATGAAGGACACATCGGACCGTAACCGTACATCACCTTTTGCATTCACAGGTAACAAGTTTGAATTCAGAGCACTTGGTTCTTCACTTAACATTGCCTGCCCTAACTATATGCTCAACACTATGGTAGCCGAAGAACTTTCAGAGTTCTACGATGAGCTTAAAGATGCGGATGATATGGACGCAGCTATCAAGGCTCTTGTTAAGAAAGTATTCACAGAGCATCAGAACATTATCTTCAACGGTAACAACTACGCTCCCGAGTGGGTTGAAGAGGCTGAAAGAAGAGGACTTCTTAACCTCAAGTCACTTCCTGACGCAATGGAACACTTCCTTGACAAGAAGAATATTGACCTCTTTGTTAAGAATAAGATTTGTTCGGCAGACGAAATCCGTGCAAGATATGAAATTGAGCTTGAAAGCTATTCTAAGCAGATTAACATTGAGGCTCTCACAATGATTGATATGGCTAAGAAGAACATTCTTCCTGCCGTTACATCATATGTAAGAGATCTTACGGATACAGCACTTGCCAAGAAGGCACTTTCAGACGCTATTCCTACAAGTGTTGAGGAAGACCTTATTACAAGCCTTTCAAACAAACTTGTATGTTTCTCAAAGAAAACTGCAGAGCTTGAAGAGGCTGTTATCAAGGCAAGCGACTACAGCGATGACAACCTCAAGTATGCTAAGTACTACAGAGAAACAGTATTTGCACTTATGCAGGAACTCAGAGCTGTCGGTGACGCAATGGAAACAGAAACAGCTTCGGAATACTGGCCTTATCCTTCATACGGCGAACTTCTTTTCGGTGTGTGATTGATAGAACCTCTATTTATACTAAATAACATTATTTATATTGTATAACAGGTAACACAACGGCGTGTGATTGACAGAATTAAACTGTCAACTCCACGCCGTTTTTGTTATTTTGATAAAAGGAGAGATTTATATGGCAGAACTAATTTACGGAGGCACAGGCGTCTGGTTTATGATCGGCGCATTACTCGTGTTCTTTATGCAGTGCGGATTTGCAATGGTTGAAACCGGTTTTACAAGAGCTAAAAACGCAGGTAACATCATTATGAAAAACCTGATGGACTTTTGTATCGGTACGGTTGTATTCAGCCTGTTAGGCTTCGGACTTATGATGTCTGAGGACTATGTTGCAGGATTCATCGGTGTTCCCAATCTCAATATGTTCACAGACTGGATGAACTTTGATTGGAACTCATTCGTATTCCAGCTTGTATTCTGTGCTACAGCAGCTACTATCGTTTCAGGTGCTATGGCAGAGCGTACAAAATTCTCGGCATACTGTGTTTACAGCGCAATTATTTCACTCGTTGTTTACCCGATTGAAGCAGGTTGGGTTTGGAACGGTCAGGGTTGGCTTGCACAGCTCGGCTGTATCGACTTTGCAGGTTCAATCGTAATTCATATGGTCGGCGGTATCTCGGCACTTGTCGGCGCAATTATTCTCGGACCCCGTATCGGTAAGTACGGCAAGAACGGCAAGGTAAACGCTATCCCCGGTCACAGCATCACACTCGGTGCTCTCGGTGTATTCATTCTTTGGTTTGCATGGTACGGCTTTAACGGTGCCGCTGCTGAAGACGGCGCTCGTCTCGGTCAGATTCTTCTTACAACAACAATTGCTCCGGCAGTTGCAACAGTAACAACCATGCTCTTTACATGGATCAAGAACGGCAAGCCTGATGTTTCAATGTGTCTTAACGCATCACTCGCAGGTCTTGTAGCAATCACGGCAGGTTGTGCAGATGTTGATGCAATCGGCGCAGCAGTTATCGGTATCGTTTCAGGTATCCTCATCGTAGTAGCAGTTGAATTCGTTGATATCAAGCTTAAAATAGATGATCCTGTCGGCGCATTCTCGGTACACGGCGTAAACGGTATGTGGGGCGGCCTTGCAGTAGGTCTTTTCGCAACAGGTAACGGTCAGAACGGTGTTACAGGTCTTTTCTACGGCGGTGGCTTTGCTCAGCTTGGTAAGCAGGCTCTCGGTATTGTTACAATCGTAGCTTGGACAGTTGTTTGCATGATTATCGTATTCACAATCATCAAAAAGACAGTAGGTCTTCGTGTTACAAAGGACGAAGAAATGAAGGGTCTCGATATCTGCGAGCACGGTCTTATCAGCGCATATGCAGACTTTATGCCAATCGGTGTCGGTACAGCTTCACTTGATGAAACATTTGATGTTGACAGCAATGTTCCTGTAACTCAGGCAGTTCCCGTTCAGCTTGCAGGCAAATATGATATGGCTACCGACGGCACAAAGATTACTAAGATTGACATTCTTCTCAAGCAGTCAAAGCTTGAAGCTCTTAAAGAAGAAATGGATAAGCTCGGCATCACAGGTATGACAGTATCTCAGGTACTCGGTTGCGGTGCTCAGAAGGGTAAAGCAGAGTATTACCGTGGTGTTGCTATTGAAAGTAACCTCCTTCCCAAGATGAAGGTTGAAATCGTAGTTTGCAAGGTTCCTGTAAAGGCAGTTGTTGATGCGGCTGTTAAGGCACTTTACACAGGTCACATCGGTGACGGCAAAATCTTTATCTATGATGTTGAAGATGTTGTTAAGGTTAGAACAGGCGAAACAGGCTACGACGCTATGCAGGATGTTGAATAATCCCCAATAGCTTAATTAACCTATCCTTTTTAATTCACATAAACCGAGACACCCCGAACGGCAATAGCTGTTCGGGGTGTTTTGGCTCTATACTATATATAGTGTCAAAAATCAAAGTTTACACTATGAAGAATATTTGAATTATACAGCTTAAAACCATAAATAATAATGAAAAGACAATTTGTTGTAAAGCCCGAAAAATGTTGAAAAGTGTAAAACCAATTTGCAATGAAAATGTTTTTACAAAATTGTAAAAAATATTGTCATAATTCCTTTAAGTAAATAACAATAGGGGTTAATCTTGTAAAATAATAAGATGAATGAAACAATATGCGGTGGTGAGGTTCTTGAAAAATGCTTTGTTGATTTCACACTCTGAACAGAGTGCCGTTTCTTTGTCACAATTGCTCGAGAGCGAAGGCTATACGGAGATTTCCGTCTGCCAAACCTCACAGGAGGCTAAGGAGCTTGCAAATGGTGAGATTTTTGACCTCATCTGCGTCAATGCACCGCTTGAAAAGGAAAACGGCATTGAGCTTTCAAAGTACTTTGCCGGAACAACCCGTTCAAGTGTTGTGATTATCGTTCCGCAGCGAAATGCGGATTATGTGAACGACGCACTTACGGAGCACGGTGTCCTTGTTATTGCAAAGCCCGTAAACAAGCACCTGTTTCACCACTTTTTGCAGTTTACGGAATGTTTTAAGATGCGTATGTTCCGTGTGATTGAGGAAAATGAAAAGCTCAAGCATATGGTTGCGGATATGAAGATAATAAACAGAGCAAAGTTCCTGCTTATTACCTGCCTTAATATGTCCGAAGATCAGGCGCATCGCTATCTTGAAAAACAGGCTATGGACCTCAGAACAAGCAAGCTTGAGGTTGCAAAGCAGGTTATCAGAACATATGAGAACTGACTGCAATTTTTTTAGTTTATTGAAAGGAATGTGTTTTTATGAGCCGTGCGGCATACTTAATCCTTGAAAACGGAACAGTTTTTGAGGGCAAGGCGTTTGGTGCCGAAAAAGAAACTACGGGAGAACTTGTTTTTACTACAGCAATGACAGGTTATCTTGAAACACTCACCGACCCCAGCTATTACGGTCAGGTGGTTATTCAGACATTCCCTTTAATCGGCAACTATGGTGTTATCCCTGCCGATTTTGAGAGTGACTCTCCGTCACTGAAAGGTTATATTGTACGAGAATGGTGCCAAGTTCCTTCAAACTTCCGTTGTGAGGGTGATCTTGACACCTTTTTAAAAGAGTCGGGAATTCCCGGCATTTACGGAATTGACACCCGTGCGCTCACAAGAATTGTGCGTGAATACGGTGTTCTGAACTGCAAAATCTCCTATTCTCCCGATGTAACAAAGGAAGAACTTGACGAGATTAAGAACTATGTTATTACAGAGGCTGTTGAAAGCACTACTATAAAAGAAAAAGAGCATTTTGACGCTGAAAACGGCGACCTCAATGTTGTGCTTATGGATTTTGGCGCAAAGCATAACATCGGCAGAGAGCTTGTTAAGAGAGGTTGTAACCTTACAGTCGTTCCCGCCCACACAACAGCGGAGGAAATTAAGGCTATGAATCCCGATGGCGTAATGCTTTCAAACGGACCGGGAGATCCTTCGGACAACACAGAGATTATTGCAGAGCTCAAAAAGCTTTGTGACTTCGGGATTCCGACCTTCGGCATCTGTCTCGGTCACCAGCTCCTTGCACTTTCACAGGGTGCAAAAACAGAAAAGCTCAAGTACGGTCACAGAGGTGCAAACCAGCCTGCAAAAGAGGTTGAAACAGGCAGAGTTTACATTACATCACAGAACCACGGCTACGCTGTTGTAAGCGACAGTATGCCTGAAAACGGCAAAGTAAGCTTTGTAAACGGTAATGATAACACCTGCGAGGGTGTAAACTACACAAACATGCCTGCTTTCTCGGTTCAGTTCCATCCGGAAGCTTGCGGCGGTCCTCACGATACAGCATTTTTGTTTGACCGTTTTATTGAATTGATGAAGAACAACAAAAAATAAGAGTCCGAAATTCGGATTACTATTCAGCATAAGAACAGATACAATAATTACTTGAACGAGGAATGATTATATGCCACTCAAAAAGAATATCAAACGAGTTATGGTAATCGGTTCGGGCCCTATCGTAATCGGTCAGGCTGCCGAATTTGACTATGCAGGCACACAGGCTTGCCGTGCGCTTAAAGAAGAAGGACTTGAGGTTATTCTCGTAAACTCAAACCCTGCTACAATTATGACTGATAACGCAATGGCTGATAAAATCTACATTGAGCCGTTGACGCTTGAAACAGTTAAGAGAATCATCAAAAAGGAACGCCCTGACAGCCTTCTTTCAACCCTCGGCGGTCAGACGGGTCTTACCCTTTCAATGCAGCTTGCAAAAGAGGGCTTCCTTGATAAATACAATGTTCAGCTTCTCGGTGCAAACCCCGAAACAATTGACAAGGCAGAGGACAGACAGCTTTTTAAGGACACAATGATTGAAATCGGTCAGCCTGTTATTCCGTCACTTGTTGTTACAGATGTTGAATCAGCTGTTAAGTTTGCCGATGAAATCGGTTATCCTGTAATTATCCGTCCTGCATTCACACTCGGCGGTACAGGCGGCGGTATTGTCGATAACGAGGAAGAGCTTCGTGAAATTACATCAAACGGTCTTGAGCTTTCTCCTATCACACAGGTGCTTGTTGAAAAATGTATCTCAGGTTGGAAGGAAATCGAGTTTGAGGTTATGCGTGACAGCGACGGAAATGTTATTACTGTCTGCTCAATGGAAAACTTCGATCCTGTAGGCGTTCACACAGGCGACTCAATCGTTATCGCTCCTACGGTAACACTTGCCGACAAGGAATATCAGATGCTCAGAAGTGCGGCTCTCAACATTATCTCTGCACTTAAGGTAGAGGGCGGTTGTAACTGCCAGTTCGCACTCAACCCCGAAACATTTGAATATGCGGTTATCGAGGTTAATCCCCGTGTATCCCGTTCATCGGCACTTGCGTCAAAGGCAACAGGTTATCCTATTGCAAAGGTTGCCGCTAAAATTGCTATCGGTTACACACTTAATGAAATCAAGAATGCCGTTACAGGTACAACATACGCTTGCTTTGAGCCGGCGCTTGACTATGTTGTTGTAAAATTCCCGAAATGGCCTTTCGATAAATTTGTATATGCAAAGAGAACACTCGGTACTCAGATGAAGGCAACAGGCGAGGTTATGGCTATTGCTCCGACATTTGAGCAGGCTATTATGAAAGCTGTAAGAGGTGCCGAGATTTCTCACGATACTCTCAACGACAAGGAATTTGCAGAGCTTTCAAACGCATCGGTTTATGACAGACTCAGCGTTTGTGATGATAGAAGAATCTTCTGCGTATATGAGGCTCTCAAGAGAGGCATTACAGTAGAACAGATTCACAACATCACTCTCATTGACGAGTGGTTCCTTGAAAAGCTCAAAAATCTTATTGCCGTTGAAAACGAACTCAAAAACGGCGAGCTTACGGAGGATCTCTATGTTCGTGCCAAGAACAAGGGATTCCTTGACAGAACAATTGAAAAAATCACAGGCAAGAAGGTTGAAAATCCGCTTCTTCCTGTTTATAAAATGGTTGATACCTGCGCCGCAGAATTTGAGGCTGAAACTCCTTACTTCTATTCAACATTTGATAAGGAAAATGAAGCTGAGGAATTCATCAGAGAGCAGAAGAGCGATAAGAAAACAATTATCGTATTTGGTTCGGGTCCTATCAGAATCGGTCAGGGTATCGAATTTGACTATGCGTCTGTTCACTGCGTATGGGCGCTCAAAAAAGCAGGCTACGATGTTGTTATCGTAAACAACAACCCTGAAACAGTATCAACAGACTTTGACACAGCCGACAGACTTTATTTTGAACCGCTCACAACCGAAGATGTTATGGGCATAATAAAGACAGAGAATCCGTTCGGTGTAGTTGTTGCATTCGGCGGACAGACAGCCATTAAGCTTACAAAGTTCCTCAGCGACAACGGTGTAAATATTCTCGGCACATCATACGATGCCATTGATATGGCAGAGGACAGAGAGCGTTTTGACGAGCTTCTTGAAAAGTATCACATCAAGCGTCCCCGTGGCGTAACGGTTATGACAACAGACGAGGCTCTCGATGTTGCAGACAAAATCGGTTATCCTGTTCTTCTCCGTCCGTCATATGTTCTCGGCGGTCAGAATATGATTATTGCATTCAACGAAGATGATGTCAAAGAGTATATGGCAATCATTCTTGCACAGAATATTGAAAATCCGATTCTTATTGATAAGTACCTTCAGGGTACAGAGCTTGAAGTTGACGCCATTTGTGACGGTGAAGATATTCTTATTCCGGGTATTATGGAGCATATCGAGCGTGCCGGTGTTCATTCGGGCGACTCAATTGCGGTTTATCCGGCATGGAATCTCTCAGACAGAATGACTCAGATTATTATTGAAAGCTCAAAGAACCTTGCAATCGAACTCCGTACAAAGGGACTTGTAAACATTCAGTACCTTATCTATAAAGACGAACTTTATGTTATCGAGGTAAATCCCCGTTCTTCAAGAACAATCCCTTACATCAGTAAGGTAACAGGCGTTCCTATGGTTGACCTTGCAACAAGAGCAATGCTCGGTGAAAAGCTCAAAGATATGGGCTACGGCACAGGCCTTTACAGAAAGAGTCCTTACATTGCGGTTAAGGTTCCCGTATTCAGCTTTGAAAAGCTTATCAATGTTGATAACCACCTCGGTCCCGAGATGAAGTCAACAGGTGAAGTTCTCGGTGTTGCAGGCACACTTGAGGAGGCTCTCTATAAGGGACTCATCGGTGCAGGCTACAAGATGAAGAAAAAGGGCGGTGTGTTCATCACAGTCCGTAATTCGGATAAGGCTGAAATCGGTGAAATCGCAAAGAAATACTACGACCTCGGATTCAGAATCTACGCAACAGAGGGTACAGCGGATGTACTCAAGAAGTACGGTATTGACGCCGTAAGCGTAAAGAAAATTCACGAGTCCAAGACAAACAATACTCTTACACTCATTGAATCGGGCAAGATTCAGTATGTTATTTCAACATCTGCAAAGGGCAGAATTCCTTCAAGAGATTCTGTTAAAATTCGTCGTAAGACTGTTGAAAGAAATATTCCGTGTCTTACATCTCTTGATACGGCAAATGCACTTGCAGATTGCCTCAAGAGCCACTATTCACAGCACAGCACGGAGCTTATCGACATTAACCACATGAGAGAGGAAAAGCTTATGTTAAAATTCACTAAGATGCAGGGTATAGGCAATGACTATATCTATTGCAGCACTTTTGATCAGGAAATCAGCAACCCCGAGGCGCTTGCTGTAAGACTTTCCGACAGACATTTCGGTATCGGCGGCGACGGTATTATTCTTGTTTGCCCTTCAAAGGTTGCAGATGCAAAGATGAAAATGTACAACCTTGACGGTTCAGAGGGTAAGATGTGCGGTAACGGTATCCGTTGCGTAGGTAAGTTCCTCTATGACCACGGTATGGTTGATATCAACGAAAAAGACGAAATTACAATTGAAACACTCAGCGGTATCAAGAAACTCAAGGCTTATACTTCTGGCGGAAAGGTTAACCGCCTCAGAGTTGATATGGGCAAGGCTATTCTTGATCCGAAGGAAATTCCTGTTGTTCTTGACGGTGACAAGGTTGTCGACAGACCTGTTGAAATTGCAGGCAAGAACTATAACATCACCTGCGTATCAATGGGCAACCCACACTGCGTGGTATTCATGGACGATATTGATAATCTTGATATTGAAACCGTAGGACCGGAGTTTGAAAACGATAAGCTCTTCCCTGAAAGAGTGAATACAGAATTTGTAACAGTTCTCGATGACCATACAATCAAGATGAGAGTGTGGGAGCGTGGCTCAGGCGAAACATGGGCTTGCGGTACAGGCGCTTGTGCCGTTGCGGTTGCCGCTTGTGAAAACGGTTTCTGCAAAAAGGGCGAAGACATCAAGATTAAGCTCAAGGGCGGCGATCTTATTATCAACTATACTGATGAAACGGTATATATGACAGGTAATGCGGAAAAAGTATTTGAAGGCGAAGTTGAGGTGTAATCGTGGAGATAACCGAACATAAGAAAAATAAAAAATATATATTTGTAACAGGCGGTGTCGTATCCGGCCTTGGCAAGGGTATCACAGCCGCATCTCTCGGCAGACTTTTAAAGGCAAGAGGGCTCAAGATTGTTGCTCAAAAGCTTGACCCGTATATCAATGTCGATCCGGGTACAATGAGCCCGTATCAGCACGGCGAGGTATATGTAACGGAGGACGGTGCAGAAACCGACCTCGACCTCGGCCATTATGAGCGTTTTATTGATGAGGACCTTAACAAGTATTCAAACCTCACAACAGGTAAGGTTTACTCAAATGTTCTTGAAAAGGAGCGTCACGGCGACTACCTCGGTAAGACAGTTCAGGTAATTCCTCACATCACAAATGAAATCAAGTCTTTTATCTACAATGTAGGTGAAAAGACTAATGCCGATGTTGTAATTACGGAAATCGGCGGTACGGTGGGCGATATCGAAAGCCAGCCGTTCCTTGAAGCTATCCGTCAGGTATCTCTTGAAGTCGGCAGAGAGAACAGCATCTTTATTCATGTAACTCTCGTTCCCTATATCAAGGGCAGTGAGGAACACAAATCAAAGCCGACACAGCATTCTGTAAAAGAGCTTCGTTCACTCGGTATCAATCCCGATATCATCGTTCTTCGTTGTGACGAACCTCTTGAGGAGAGCATTTTCAACAAGATTGCACTTTTCTGCAATGTAAAGCCGGATTGTGTAATCGAAAATATTACTCTCCCAACGCTTTATCAGGCACCTCTTATGCTTGAAAAGAGCAATTTCTCAAATGTTGTATGTCGTGAGCTTAATATTGTAACAGACAAAAAGCCCGACCTTTCCGAGTGGGAAGAAATGCTTAGCCGTATCAACAACCGCACAAAGAAATGCACGATTGCTCTTTGCGGTAAGTATGTTGCTCTCCATGACGCATATCTTTCTGTTGCAGAGGCACTTCGTCACGGTGGCTATGAAAATTCCGCTGATGTAGAAATCAAGTGGGTTGACTGCGAACTTCTCACAAAGTACAAGGTTGACGAGCTTCTCGGTGATGTTGACGGTATCCTCGTTCCGGGTGGCTTCGGTAACAGAGGTATCGAAGGTAAGATTATGGCTGCAAAATATGCCCGTGAGCATGATATTCCGTACCTCGGAATCTGCCTCGGTATGCAGACTGCAGTAATCGAATACGCAAGAGATGTTCTCGGCTATGCTGATGCCAACAGCGGTGAGTTTACACCAGAGGGCAAGCATAATGTTATTGACCTTATGCCTGAACAGGAAGGCATTGAGGATATGGGTGGCACAATGCGTCTTGGTGCATATCCGTGTGTTATCAAGCCCGATTCGCTTATGGATAAGGCTTACGGTCAGCATGAAATTTCAGAGCGTCACCGTCATCGTTATGAGTTCAATAACGATTTCAGAGAGGAAATTGAAAATGCAGGCATGAAGATTACAGGTACTTCACCTAACGGACTTCTTGTTGAGGCTGTTGAAGTTCCCGACAACCGTTTCTTTGTTGCTGTTCAGTATCATCCCGAATTCAAGTCACGCCCGAACCGTGCTCATCCGCTTTTCAGAGAATTTATTAAGGCATCACTTGAAAAGTAATTGATTTTTCCACTTAACTTTCAGATTTAAAGGACTGATTTTAATGAAGATTAACAGAAATTTTGACAATCTCGTTCCTAACTATCTTTTTGCAGATGTTGCAAAAAAGACAAATGCATATATTGCGGCTCATCCCGATAAAAAGGTTATCAAGCTTGGTATCGGTGATGTAACCCTTCCGCTTGCTCCTGTTGTTGTTGAAGCAATGAAAAAGGGTGCAGAGGATCTTGCTCACAAGGAAACCTTCAAGGGTTATCCCGATTATGAGGGCTACGAGTTCCTCAGACAGGCTATTTCAGATTATTACAAGAGCTTTGGTGTTGCAGTAGGCGCTGACGAAATCTTTGTATCAGACGGTGCAAAGTCTGACTGCGGCAACATAGGCGACATCTTCTCAAAGGATAATGTTGTTCTTGTAACCGATCCTGTTTATCCCGTATATGTTGACTCAAACATTATGGCAGGCAGAGAAATTGTTTATGCCGCATCAAATGAGGCAAACGGCTTTGCCGCTCTTCCTGATGAAAATGTAAAGGCAGACATCATCTACCTTTGCTCACCTAACAACCCGACAGGTTCTGCATACAACGCTGAACAGCTCAAGGCTTGGGTTGACTATGCTCTTAAAAACGATGCAATAATCCTCTACGATTCAGCTTATGAGGCATTCATCACAGAGGATCTTCCTCGTTCAATTTTTGCAATCGAAGGTGCAAGAAAGTGCGCAATTGAAATGTGCTCACTTTCAAAGACAGCAGGCTTCACAGGTACAAGATGCGGTTACACGGTAATTCCTAAGGAGCTTGAGCGTGACGGTCACAATATCTATGCAACATGGTACCGCCGTCAGGCAACAAAGTTCAACGGTGTTTCATGGCCTGTTCAGTGTGCTGCTGCCGCTGTATTCAGCGAAGAAGGTCAGAAGCAGATCAAGGAGAACATTTCTTACTATCAGGAAAATGCAAGAATTATTGCATCTGCTCTTGACGAACTCGGCATCTATTACACAGGCGGTAAGAACTCACCTTACATCTGGCTCAAGTGTCCGAACAATATGGGCAGTTGGGAATTCTTTGACCTCCTCCTCAACGAGGCAAATGTTGTAGGTACTCCGGGTGAGGGCTTTGGCGAAAACGGTGCCGGCTACTTCCGTCTTACATCATTCGGTGACAGAGAAAACACGATTGAGGCTGTTGAGAGAATCAAAAAGGTTCTCACAAACCTCTCAAAGTAATTTGATTGAATTCAGATTATTATATTGAATAAAACACACAGCGGATAACCAGAATTTTAAGGTTATCCGCTGTTTTTGTTATCGGTTATTATCAGTAGGGGCGCTCATTGGGCGCCCGCTAAGTAACGGCACAATATTTGTGATAAGACAGATTATATAAATGCCGCAAAATAATTGTCATACAGTAGCGGCGAACAAGGTTCGCCGCTACTAATTTGTGCCATTTATAAATTCAATCTTGATAGAAAATTTTTCGGCATCCGATGAATGCAATACGCAATAAAAAAAGGACATTCCATTTGGAATGTCCTTTTGATATCATATTAAAATCAGAACTTAATCTTTTCAGCGATAAAATCGTTGAGCTTGTCAATTGCAACTCTTTCCTGCTGCATTGTGTCACGGTCACGAACCGTTACACAACCGTCGTCAACAGACTCAAAGTCATATGTGATACAGAACGGAGTACCAATTTCGTCCTGTCTTCTGTAACGCTTGCCGATTGAACCGGCATCGTCATAATCAGTCATAAAGTCGGCTGAAAGCTGTTCATAAACCTTGCCGGCCTGCTCGTTGAGCTTCTTTGAAAGCGGAAGAACGCAAGCTTTGTACGGAGCTAGCGTCGGATGAAGTCTTAACACAACTCGTGTATCCTTTTCGTCAATAACTTCTTCATCATAAGCCTCAACAACAAGAGCAAGGAAAAGACGCTCAACACCGAGTGACGGCTCAATAACATACGGAATGTACTTCTCGTTTGTTGTCGGATCAAAATACTCAAGTGTCTTACCGCTTGTTTTGCTGTGCTGTGTAAGGTCATAGTCTGTTCTGTCGGCAACGCCCCAAAGCTCGCCCCAACCGAACGGGAAGAGATATTCAAAGTCTGTTGTTGCCTTTGAATAGAAACAAAGCTCCTCTTTTGCATGGTCACGAAGACGGAGATTTTCTTCCTTAATATTGAGAGAATAGAGCCAGTCACGGCAGAAACCTCTCCAGTATTCAAACCATTCAAGGTCAGTGCCCGGCTTGCAGAAGAATTCAAGCTCCATCTGCTCAAACTCACGAACACGGAAAATAAAGTTACCGGGTGTGATTTCGTTTCTGAAAGATTTACCGATTTGTGCAACACCGAAAGGAACTTTCTTACGGCTTGTTCTCTGAATGTTAGAGAAGTTCACAAAAATGCCCTGAGCAGTTTCGGGACGAAGATAAATTTCATTCTTGCTGTCCTCTGTAACGCCCTGGAATGTTTTGAACATAAGGTTGAACTGACGAATGTCAGTAAAGTTGTGCTTGCCGCAGTTAGGACACGGAATCTCTTTTTCCTTGATGTAATTCATCATTTCTTCATTTGTCCAGCCTGCAACATTTGTGCCGTCAAAATCTTCAATAAGGTTGTCGGCACGGTGACGGGTTTTACATTCCTTACAATCCATAAGCGGATCAGAGAAACCGCCGAGATGACCTGATGCAACCCATGTCTGCGGGTTCATAAGAATTGCAGAGTCAAGACCTACATTATATTTGTTCTGCTGAACAAACTTTTTGAGCCATGCGTTTTTGATATTGTTTTTAAGTGCAACACCGAGCGGACCGTAATCCCATGTGTTTGCAAGACCGCCGTAAATTTCGGAGCCTGGGTAAACAAAGCCTCTGTTTTTACACAGGGCAACGATTTTATCCATGGTTTTTTTGCTGTTTTCCATAACTTAACCTCTCTTAACAGATAGATAGATAAAAATAACCATTAAAATAATACAATTATTTGCAACTGTTGTCAAGTAAAAACACCAAATGTGAGCGCATAACAATAGGTTTAAAACAATAATTAGAAAAAATTCACAAACTTGCCAAAAACCACTTGTAAATCTGAACATTTTGATATATAATGTAATTACTCGAAATTTGAGTAACAAAAAAGGAGGAATTAGCGATGAAAAAATCATCCAAGGTTCTCAGTTTGGTGCTTGCAGTTCTTATGGCTGTATCCTGTTTTTCAGGCTTGACCATATTCTCTGCATCAGCTGAAGAAACCGACACAAAAATCTATTTTGACGCATCTAATCTCCCCGCAGATTGGGGAACAACAAAGACAGTATACTGTCACCTTTACGCTGTAGCAGGCGATGATTTACCTGAAACATCTTGGCAGGGTAAGGCAGAGAAATGTAAGCAGGATTCTGCTACAGGTCTTTACTACTTCGATACTGCAAAATTGAAGTCAGCTGACGGCACAAATCACGGCGGTCTTAAAGACAACGCTGACTATGCTGTAATTTTCTCAACAATTGATACTAAATCACAGAGTCACCAGACCTGTAATGTAACACTCGGCAAGCCTTGTCTCGGCGACACAATTTACCTCACAGGCGGTACAGTTGAGAATACCGAAGATTCATCAAAGCGTGACTTTGCTGCAACATGGAAGAAGAACAGCGATAACTACGGTCCAAAGGCTGCAATCACATCACTCGGTCATGTAACTGAGGGCAGATTCCCGATTTACCTTTCAAGAGCAGAAATGGTTGCACAGGCTCTTTTCAACTGGGCTGTTAAGAATGCTAAAAACTACACTCCCGAAACTGTAGCTGACATTTGTGCACAGGTTGAGGCTGAGCCAATGGATGTTTACAACGCTTATGCTGAGATGTATGCAGAACAGCTTGCTGATCCTGCAGCTTATCCTGAGTGTGCTCCGCTTACAACAGTAGCTACACTTCTCGGTATTGATCCTTCAGGTACAACAGCTCCTGCAACAGAAGAACCTACAACTGTTGAGCCTACAACTGTTGAACCCACAACAGAACCCACTACAGAACCTGCAACAGAGCCTGCTGACGAAACACAGTATGTTGTAGCAGGTGTTGAATCACTCACAGGTTATGAATGGCAGGGTTCTCCTGCACTCGCTCCCGAAAATGTAATGACAAAGAGCGGCGATGTTTATACAAAGACATTTACAGCTGTTCCGGTGGGCAAAAGTTATCAGTTCAAGGTTGTTGCAAACACAGGCGACGAGCAGAAGTGGATTGGTTTTGACGGTACAGACAACAATGTAACTTTCGATGTAGAAAGTGCTTGTGATGTAACTGTAACTTTCAATCCTGCTACAAACGAGATTACTGTAACAGGTGACGGCGTTAAAATGGTTACAGACCTTGAAATCAACAGCATTACAGTTGTTGGTAACGGCGAAAACAGCTGGCTTAACGGTGTAGCATGGGGTGTTGACGCTGAAGTTAACCACATGACTAAGATTGCTGACAAGGTTTATCAGATTACATACACAGGTGTTGAATCTGCTGATGCTGCATACCAGTTCAAGTTTGCAGTTAACGACGATTGGGCTGCTAACTGGGGTCTTTCTGAGCAGGGCGCAGCTGCTATAGGCAAAGATTTTGACCTTACATTCAATGGTGAAAATATGCTCCTTAACACAGTTTCTGCCGGTTATCCGGAAGATTCACTCGTTGATGTAACAATCACGCTTGATCTTACAAACTTTGATTATCCGTCACGCTCAGGTGCTAAGGCTAATATTAAGATTGACGGTAACCGTGTTCCGCTTCTCGGCGATGCTGACGGTGACTACTCAATTACAGTTGTAGATGCTACAACAATTCAGAAGATTGCTATCAACCTTATGAGTATTGCTGCTGATGATGCAAACGCATTCAAGGCATGTGATGCTAACGAGGATGGCAGAATCTCAATCAAGGATGCTACTCTCGTTCAGAAGTACATCGTTGGCGGTTACGAAACAGGCAATGTCGGTTTACCGATTACTGTTGAATAATTAATCGCTGTTGATTAAATTCACAATTGCAATTTACCCCACAGGGTTTTCCTGTGGGGTTATTTTTTGCCGTAAAACAAGGAAATTTTGCCGATAAAGGTGCAAAGTGCAGTAATATGTGGTATAATCATAGTGCAGATGTTCCGCTTTACTCATACGATGGGTTTGTTCTGAATTTAAGCAGAGTTATATTTTACTTAGACTCTGAGGAGCTGATGCTCTGCATCAATTAAAAATGTTCAAAAGAAAAGAGGCGAAGGATGTATGTATATTCATGATATTTCGAGAGACACTCTTACAACCGAAACATATCCGGGTGATCCCGAAACTGTTGTGACTCCGCTGAGAAGTATTGATGAAGATGACGAGTGCAATCTTTCGCAGATTTCTATGTGCGTTCATGCAGGCACGCATATTGACGCTCCTCTCCACTTTTGCCCTGACGGCAAGGGGATAACAGATTTAAGGCTCAACACTTTCTACGGAAAATGCACCGTAATAACGGTCAAGGGTGTGCTGACGGGCGAAGATATGGACAAGCTGTTGCCGTATTGCCGAAAACGCATACTCTTTCGTGGGAACGGCAAAACATACCTTTCACATTCTGCCGCAATTGTGCTTGCACAAAGCAGGGTGGTGCTTGTCGGTACGGATGCCGAGTCAATCGCACCTCCGTTTGATGAAGTTAAAACACATCTTGAACTTGGCAGAGCGGATATTGCCGTTCTCGAAAATCTCAATCTTTCGGGAGTGGCTGACGGCGAATATGATTTGTGTGCTTTTCCGATAAAGCTCGGCGGAGTTGAGGCGGCACCATGCAGAGCAATACTTTTTGAACAGGAAAAAGGATTAAACTAAGGTGATATTTATGGTAAAAATGGTAGTATTTGATCTTGACGGCACGCTTATAAATTCGCTTACCGATCTTGCTATAAGTGTGAACTACGGTCTGAAGCTTAACGGTCTTGAAGAAAAGCCGGTTGAAAATTATAAAACATATGTCGGAAACGGCAGAGAAATGCTCATCAGAAGGGCAATGGGAGATGCGTGGACCGACCACGAGCTTTTTGAAAAGGTCAAGGCTGATTATGACAGACACTATGCCGTTCATTGCAACGACCACACTGCCGCATATGACGGTTGTGCCGAAATGCTTGAAAAGCTTGCAAAAAAGGGTATAAAAACAGGTGTGCTTTCAAACAAGCCGGATGAATTTGTTGATAAAATGCTAAAAAAAGCATTTCCAAATCACAGGTTTACTCAGGCATGGGGGCAGAAACCACAGTATAAGACAAAGCCCGAGCCTGATGCTCTGCTTGCACTCCTCGATATGAGCGGTGAAACTCCCGAAGAATGTTTCTATGTCGGTGACAGCGATGTCGATGTGTTTACGGCAAACAATGCGGGTGTAAAAATGGCAGGTGTTTCATGGGGATTCAGGGGAAAAAACGAGCTTATGAACGCAGGTGCGCCGTTTGTTGCAGACACAACCGAAGAACTTTTTGACTACATTTGCAAATTTATATAATAGTATGAACAAGATAAACTATCAGAAAGAACTCGACAGGGTAATTGACAAAATAACGGAGGAGGGAAAAGTCCCGAAGCTGCTTTTGCATGTGTGTTGCGCCCCGTGTTCGTCATACTGCCTTGAGTATCTTTCAAAATATTTTGATATCACGGTCTATTTTTACAATCCGAATATTTCGATTGCGGATGAGTATAATTACCGCCTGAGCGAAGAAAAGCGTCTTGTGTCGCTTATGCCGTTTGAACATCCCGTAAAGGTGGTCGAGGGCGAATATCTGCCCAAGGATTACTTTGAGTATGTAAAAGGTCTTGAAAATGAACCCGAGGGCGGAAAGCGGTGTGAAAAATGTTTCAGACTGCGACTTGAATCCTCTGCACGCTACGCAAAGGAACACGGCTTTGATTATTTCACAACCACGCTTACAATCAGTCCGCTGAAAAATGCGCAGTTGCTCAATTCAATCGGTGCGGAGCTTGCCGAGAAGTACGGCATTCCGTGGCTGTACAGCGACTTCAAAAAGCGTGAAGGCTACAAGCGTTCAATCATCCTTTCAAAAGAATATGACCTCTACCGCCAAAACTATTGCGGTTGCGTCTTTTCAAAAAGGGATAGTGTTACCGCTGAAAACTAAACTAAAAAAACCGATGCGTCATTTTGATGCATCGGTTTTTTATAAATGAAAATAAAATTACAAAAAGATAAATCGTGCAAAATTTACCAATCTAAATCGTCATCTTGCCAAAGAAAATTATCATCATTTTCTTCATTTTGATATTCGCTGTTATCCCAGTTAAAAACAAATTCGCCGCTACTGAAACTGAAACCGTTACGGTCGATATATTCGTATTCGCCTGAATCGTAGTTAAAACACCATTTTGCCATAGTAAAACATCCTTCCTTTTTGTTGCAGCATTTTACGATTTTAGTATGCAAAATATTTTATTGCAATGTTCGTTTAAGTAGCAGTTATCACATACGATTCTGGATATTTTCTGCAAAAACAATTCTTTATCGGATGGCAGTTCGTATGGCTCAATTCTTTTAATATTCTCAGGATTTCTGAGTGCAAAGTCAATTTGCTTACCGTTGCTTGTTTTGACATAACGGTAAACTTCTGCGAAGAATGATACGCAATCGCCAATTTTGTATTCTTCAAATTGGGCATTGCTCATCCAAACATGTTCTTCTTTACCGTCAAAACAAACTCCGTCAGGGAACATTCCTTCTACAAATATACGCTTAAAGCAGATATTGTTCTTTGTTCTTCTTTCAATACGACCTTTGAAACCTAAAGGAATGTTGTAATAACAAATTTTAAAGTATACCCTAACTTCAGGAGATGATTTCATTTGTATATCCAGATATTCATCGTAGGTTAATTTTTCTGCCCCTACAGTTTTATGAAATTCGTCAGGATCAAAATCTATCATGTAATCATGATCTTTCAGTATTACCTTTTGCCCATAGTATTCGGGAAAAAGTTTTTGCATTTTTGTTTGATTTTCTTTTTTGATGTTGCTTTTCATTTTTGTAACCTCCGTTAATAAGTGCTGTTAAAAACAGCCTGACATGCCAACAAAGGTTAGAATCTTATAGGTTCATTATAGAGTATTCAAACGCTTTTTGCAAGAGGATAGCTATAATTTTACGAAAGACAAATCCCCGTCAGAATTTCTGACGGGGATTAATCGTGTTTGCAAATTATTTAACTGAGGTTAACGCATATTAACTTGGTTGTTTTACACAACCGATTTGAGGTATTCGACAATTTCCTGCTGTGTACTCATTTCAAGCACCTTTGCAGTAACTTTGTCTGCCTCTTCTTTTGTCCATGTGGAAATTATTTTTCTCACATTGAGAACTGACGGAGCGGAAACGCTGAATTCTGTGAGTCCGAATGAAATAAGCAATGGAATCATCAGCTTGTTTGCGGCAGCCTCACCGCACATTCCAACTGAAATGCCGTTCTGAACACCGCACTCAATTGTGCGTTTAATCATTCTGAGAACGCTTGGCTGAAGGGGAGAGTAGAGGTAAGACACATCGTTGTTGCCTCTGTCACAAGCCATTGTGTAGCCTGTGAGGTCATTTGTGCCGATGCTGAAGAAGTCTGCCTCTTTTGCAAGCATATCTGCGATAACTGCCGCAGACGCTGTTTCAACCATAACACCAACCTGAATGTTTTCGTTGAAATTTATGCCCATATTGCGTAAATCGGCTTTGCATTCTGCAACAAGCTTTTTGCCCTCACGAAGTTCATCCATAGTTGTGATGAGCGGGAACATAATCTTGACGTCACCGAATGCGCTTGCACGCAAAATGGCTTTAATCTGTGATTTGAAAAGTTCACGGTTTTTAAGGCAATATCTGATTGCACGGAATCCCATGAACGGATTTTCTTCTTTTTCAAGTCCAAGGTACGGAATGTCCTTGTCACCGCCGATATCAAGTGTTCTGATAATCAGCGACTTGCCCTTTAAGATAAGAGCCGCCTTTTTGTAGGCCTCAAACTGTTCGTCCTCTGTCGGAATTGAAGTTCTGTCCATGAACAGAAACTCTGTTCTGAAAAGTCCGACACCCTCGCCGTCTGCATCAACTGCCTTGACAGCGTCTTCGGGTTTTCCTATGTTGCAGAAAAGTTCATAAACTTCTCCGCTTGCGGATTTTGTTTCTCGTCCCCTGTAATTTTCAAGCTCTTTGCGTTCTGCAAGAAAAGCGTCACGCTTTTTGGAGTATTCTGCAACTGTGTTATCATCCGGATTAACAATTACAGCACCCTCACTGCCGTCAACTACAACTGTGTCGCCGTTTTTCAGGCTTGATGCGACACCCTCAACACTGAGTACGGCGGGAATCTCAAGCGCTCTTGCAAGAATTGCAGAGTGGGAAGTTGTTCCGCCTGTTTCAGTAATAATGCCTGCTATGTTTTCTTTTACAATACCTGCCGTAACAGAAGGAGTAAGCTCTTTTGCAACAAGCACAGTGCCTTTTGGCGCATCGCTTACTTTAATTTCGTTTACTCCGAGAAGAATGCCGAGGACACCGCTCTTGATATCTCTGACATCAGCCGCACGCTGTTTTGTAAGCTCATCGTCAGCTGCCGAGAACATTGCAATAAACATATCGCACATATGCTCAAGAGCAGATTCAGCACATTGACCGTCTGCAATCAGCTTTTCAATTTCACCGCTGAGATACGGATCTTTGATAATCTGAATGTGACCTGCAAGAATTTCTGCCTCTTTTTCACCGGCTGAACTGCGAAGATTTTCTGCCTGTTTTTCAGTATTGTAGCAAAAAGCATCTACTGCTGCCTTAAAACGCTGTGACTCTGCCTCAGTATCTGTTACTGTTCGTGGAGTGTATTCAAGCGAATGTTCTTCAATAAGCATTACCTTACCGATTCCGATACCCTCGGATGCGGCTGTTCCGTGTAGCATAATCTTCACCTCTTGTAACTGGTCTGCCGGGGCCATTACTCGCCAAGACCGCTCTCAATGAGCTGTACTGCCTCTGCAAGTGCCTCGTTTTCGTCAGCACCGTCGCAAACAACTTCAATTTCACTGCCGCACTTGATGCAAGCCGCAATAATGTTGAGGAGGCTCTTTGCGTTGTACTGATTGCCGTTGAATTTGATTGTTACATCACAGCTGTATTTGCCCATAGCTGTTGCAAAAACCGATGCCGGACGCATATGGAATCCCTGTGCATTTGTGAGTACGAGTTCTTTTGATACCATAATAAAATCTCCTTTATAAAATAAATTTGTGTTTTGAAGTTTTGAATCTAATGTCGTGAAAGTTCTTTGAGTTTTGAGGGGTGGCACCGGCTTTTACACCGGTGCCGAGGAACAAAACATTTCAAAAAACGGGTAATAGCAAATTAATTATTTTTTAATCGGTCTTTTGAGAAGTGCAAGCATAAGCATTGAAACTACTGCACCGATTGCAAGAGCAAGGAGGTAGAAATACCATGTACCCTGCATTGTTGCGAATACGAAGATACCGCCGTGAGGAGCCATAAGCTTACAGCCGAAGAGAGCTGAAAGTGCGCCTGCTGCTGCAGAACCAACGATACATGAAGGGATAACCTGAAGCGGATGACCTGCTGCGTAAGGAATTGCACCCTCTGTGATGAATGAAAGTCCCATTACATAGTTTACGGGAGCATTCTTTCTTTCTTCGTCTGTCCAACGATTCTTGAAGAATGTGTTTGAAAGAGCGATTGCGATTGGAGGAACCATACCACCGATCATAACTGCTGCCATAATGATGTATGCCTGATCGTCTGCGTTTGCAAGGTTAAGTGTTGCGAATGCATAAGCTGCCTTGTTGAAAGGACCGCCCATGTCGATAGACATCATACCTGCGAGGAGCGCACAGAGCGGAACCATCATTGCAGGGTTAGAGGCAATAGCGTTAAGGCCGTTTGACATACCTGAGTTAATCATACCCATGAATGGGTTGACTGCGCACATTACAACGAGAATACCGCCGAGTCCGAGAAGCGGATAGATGAGAACGGGCTTGATACCCTCAAGAGCCTTAGGCATCTTATCGCACATTTTTTCAATAGCAAGCATTAAGTAACCGCCTACGAAACCTGCGAGCAAGCCGCCGAGGAAGCCTGACGGAACTGTTTCTGCAGCGGCAGGATCCATAAAGGTTGCGCCTGATGTTGCAAGGAAACCGCCTACAAGACCAACGAGAAGACCGGGACGGTCTGCAATTGACATTGCGATAAAGCCGGAAAGGATAGGAACCATAAGGTTAAATGCCACACCGCCGAGTGTCTTAAACCATGCGGCTGCAGGAGTTACCGTACCGAATGCACTGCCAACCTCCTGTGCGTTTACACCGCATGCAATATCAATGAGGAATGCGATTGCAATGAAGATACCGCCTGCTACAACGAACGGGAGCATATGTGATACACCGTTCATAAGGTGACCGTAAGCGCCGCCTCTCCTCTTTGGAGCATCTGCAGAACCGCCTTTGTGATGATATACGGGAACTTCTTTGTTTACAATCTTGTTGATAAGCTCTTCCGGCTTATGAATACCATCTGAAACGGCACACTGTAAAACGGGCTTGCCGTCAAAACGGGCAAGATTTATTGTGATGTCAGCGGCAATGATGATACCGTCACAATTTGCAATTTCTTCTTCGGTAAGCACATTCTTTGCACCGCCCGAACCGTTTGTTTCAACCTTAATCGGAATGTTAAGGCTGTCGCCGGCTTTCTGGAGTGATTCAGCCGCCATATAAGTATGAGCAATACCTGTTGGACAAGCTGTGATAGCAAGAACTCTGTAACCCTTCTTTGCAGGAACTTCTGCCTTTGGTTCATCGGGGAACTTTTCTGTTTCTCTTGCGTCAATAATCGAGATGAATTCTTCCGGAGTTTTTGCGGCTTTAAGCTTTGCGGTAAAATCTTCATGCATCAAAAGCTGCATAAGTCTTGCAAGTACTTCAAGATGAACATCACCGTCTGTTGTTGCGGCAATCATAAAGAGCAGCTTACAGGGCTTACCGTCGGGCGAGTCATAATCTACACCGTCGGGGACTGTGATAGCTGTGAGGGCGGGAGCTTTTACAGCTTCGCTCTTGGCATGGGGAATTGCAACCTCCATACCTACGGCTGTTGTGCCGAGTTCTTCACGGTTGAGGATTCCCTCTTTGTAGGCTTTAACATCCTTGAGGTTTCCGCACTTTTCATGTAATGAAACAAGTTTGTCAATTGCTTCGCTCTTGTCGGCAACTTTAACGCCGAGAGCAATACCCGATTTTTTTAATAAATCTGTGATACGCATATTTTTCTCTCCTTTTTAATTAAAATTTTGCAAGCAATTCATTTATTTTTTCTTTTGTGGCAAGTCCGTCAAGAAACGCCGTTGCATTTCCGCACACACTGCCCAATTTCAGCGCATAGGGGTAGCTTTTTGTTTTTTCATATCCTGCCACAAAGCCTGCTACCATTGAGTCTCCCGAACCGACTGTGTTAATTACCTTTTCTTTGAGGACTCCTGCTTTGTGTCTTTTTCCAAATTCGTCAATGAGCATTGCTCCGTCACCGCCGAGTGAAATCAAAACATTTTTTGCACCGAGTTTCTGCAACTCTTTTGCATACTTTTCAATATCATCCTCGGTGTTGATTTCAACTCCGAACATTTCGGAAAGCTCCTGTCTGTTCGGCTTGATGAGGAACGGCTTGTACTTGAGTGCGTTGAGTAAAAGTTTTTTTGTTGCGTCAACTACAATTCGTACATCCTTGCCCTTGATTCTTTCAAGGATTCTTTCATAAACATCATCAGGCATCGTATTCGGAATGTTTCCTGCAATTACGATTGTGTCGCCGTCGGATATTCTGTCAATTTTTGAAAACAGCCTTTCAAGTTCGCCGTCACTTATGTGAGGCCCCTGACAATTGATTTCTGTTTCAACGCCGGCTTTGATTTTTATGTTGATTCTTGAAATTCCACTTTCAAGCTTAATAAAGTCGGTGATAATCCTGTCGTTGCGAATACCCTTTTCAATGGCGTCACCCGTAAAGCCTGCAACAAATCCGAATGCCGTACTTTCAAGGTCAAGCTCTGCAAGTACGCATGAAACATTGATTCCCTTACCTCCGTAGTAATATTCTTCGGCGGTTGTTCGGTTTGTTATTCCCGGAACAAGCGAATCAAGTCTGACAATGTAGTCAATTGACGGATTAAGCGTTACGGTGTAAATCATTTTTTACCTCCTTTATCACCGTTGCCTGCGAAAAGTCCGGCGTAGGCAGTTTGTCGGTGATTATACAACATTTTTGCAGAGGGGCAAATGTTACGGAATACACCCTGCGAAATTTTGAATGGTCTGCAAGAACAAATGCCATATAAGATTTGTTGATTGCCGTTTCCTTTATAAGACCTTCTTCAATGTCGGGGGTTGTGAATCCCGAACCGATGTCAATTCCGTTTGCTCCCATAAAAGCTTTTGTAAAGTTAAAGCAGTTTATGCTTTTTATTGCTTCGGCACCCACAACAGCCTCGGTAAGCGGTTTTATTTTTCCGCCTACTATATATGTCTGCATACCCTTGTGAATAAGCATTCTGGCGTGTGTTATGCCGTTTGTAACATATGTTGCGTTTGTATTTGTAATGTGGTCAACAAGCTTTAATGTTGTTGTTCCTGCGTCAATATAAACAAAGTCAGAGTCATGGATAAGCTTTGCACAGTATTCTGCAACCGCATCTTTTTCATCGCTCATAACGGTTTCACGATTGCTTACCGCATCTTCAAAAACGCCCTCGTTTCTGGTGATTGAAGTTGCACCGCCGAAAACCTTTGTGAGCTTTCCCATCTCATCAAGAGCGGAAAGGTCTCTTCTTATTGTTGACTCGGATGAGTCAAGCAACTTTGTTAATTCCGACACCGTGACCGAATTTTTTTCTTCGAGCAAATCAAGTATTGCACGATATCTGTCCTGTGTAAGCATTATCCTCACCTCTTGACTATCTTGAATATCTTGACTACATTATAACACCCTTTTTTTAAAAGTCAAGCAAAATCGGTCAAAAAAATTCAAAAAAATTTAAAGACAGCAAAATTAGCTAACAAAAAAATGTCGAGTATTATTTAAAAACAGTATAATTTTACCGTATTTGCAATTAAAATTGGTGTTTTTGATTATCTCCATTCAAAATCAGTCAAATTAATTATTTTGACTATAATTCTTTTAGCGTGTTGACTGCAAGGTGTTTTTATACTACAATATTAATCGTTGTGTACAAAAAAAGCCTGCAAGTTTTTTGCAGGCTCAAAACGGCGGAATCACGCATTTATATTTTTTGTTTTTTATGTTTTTTTATACATATATATGTTACATGTCATTCTGACAAATCTTCAATGACTGTGATTTTTCGTTTTTCGGAGATTATAATATTTTCCTCATTCATCTTTTTTATTTCACGCATCATTGCACTTCGGTCAACAGAAAGGTAATCTGCAAGGTCGGAAAGAGGGAGAGGAAGATAAAATGTGTTTTTCCCTTTTTCGGTTTTAATGTATTCAAAAAAAGTCAAAAGCTTGCTCCTCAGCGTCTGCTGACAGAGAATGTCTGTGTGAGCAAGACTTTTTTTATGAGATTTTTTGATGTATGCACTTATAATCCGCTGGTGTTTACTGCAATGCTTTTCACAGCAGGATGTGAATTTTGAGTATTTCACAAAATCAATTTTGCAGTTTGTTTTGGCACTCAGATAAAAAATTCTGTTGTCTGATTCGGGTACAATGCAGGTGACGATTATGTCGCCCTTTTCATAAAAAGAAATAATTCTCCGCTGATTTTCGGCATTGTCTGTTGTCAGATAAACAGTTCCTTCTTTTATGATGCAAATTGTGTCATTTTCGGGTGAATATGTAGTTATGATTTCACCCCTTTTATACTCTCTTTCAATAGGTTTAAAACACTCGTTTATCCCGATTGAATCTGATTTTTTAAGCCTTGAACCGTCTATTTCTTCTATCATTTGCAACACTCCATAATGTGTGGCGTTTTTTGTCTTGCCACAAGATATAGTATAGTATATCACATAATTGTTGTCTGTGCAACAGTATTTATATTGCAATTATTGTATAATTGATCTTACATCGCAAGGGAAGTTTCGTTCCTTGCAATTTTATTGCATAACGCATTTTTCAAACGATATTTTTGAAGATTTATTTTTTATTCGGATTAACAGATATAGGATATTTTTACCAAGGAAGTACCGCAAAATAATTAAAAGGGGAAGGATTATGAGAATTATTAAGCGTAACGGCTCAGAAGAAGATTTTAACATTGAAAAAATTATTAATGCCGTTAAAAAAGCAAACGGTTCGGGGGAACACAAGTTCCTTACAGACGAACAGATTGAGGATGTTGCCGACTATGTTGAATATAAGTGCAACAAAATCAGGAGAGCAGTGTCCGTTGAAGAAATTCAGGATATGGTTGAGGATCAGCTCATGGCAAAGGGTGCGTTTGAGCTTGCAAGAAGATACGTGCGTTACCGCTACAATCGTTCGCTTGTTCGTAAGGCAAATACTACCGATAACAGAATTCTTTCGCTTATCGAGTGCAATAACGAGGAAGTAAAGCAGGAAAATTCAAATAAGAACCCTGCCGTCAACAGCGTTCAGCGTGACTATATGGCAGGTGAGGTCAGTCGTGACCTTACAAGAAGAATGCTTTTGCCGGCTGATATTGTTGAGGCTGATAAGGAAGGTATTATTCACTTCCATGATTCGGACTATTTTGCACAGCATATGCACAACTGCGACCTTGTAAACCTTGAGGATATGTTGCAAAACGGTACCGTTATCAGCGATACGCTTATTGAAAGACCACACAGCTTTTCAACGGCGTGTAACATTGCAACTCAGATTATTGCACAGGTTGCAAGTAACCAGTACGGCGGTCAGAGCATAAGCCTTGCTCATCTTGCACCGTTTGTTCAGGTTTCCCGTGAGAAAATCCGCAGAGAAACTCTTGCGGAAATCGAAGAACTCGGTGTTCATCCCACAGAAGAGAAAATCAACGATATCGTTGAGCAAAGACTTCGCAAAGAAGTAAATCGTGGCGTTCAGACCATTCAGTATCAGGTTGTTACTTTGCTCACAACAAACGGTCAGGCTCCGTTTGTAACCGTGTTTATGTATCTTAACGAGGCTAAAAACGAGCAGGAAAAGCACGACCTCGCTATGATTATCGAAGAAACACTCAAACAGCGTCACAAGGGCGTAAAAAATGAAAAGGGTGTGTGGATTACACCTGCGTTTCCAAAGCTTATTTATGTGCTTGAGGAGGATAACATAACAGAGGACAGCAAGTATTGGTATCTTACGGAGCTTGCTGCAAAATGTACCGCAAAGAGAATGGTTCCCGACTATATCTCGGAGAAGGTTATGCTCCAAAGCAAAATTGATAAAAACGGCGAGGGACATTGCTTTACCTGTATGGGTTGCAGAAGCTTCCTTACTCCTTATGTTGACGAAAACGGCAAGCCGAAATATTACGGCAGATTCAATCAGGGTGTTGTGACTGTAAATCTTATTGATATCGGACTCAGCGCAGGTAAGGATCTTGATAAATTCTGGAAGATTTTTGACGAGAGAATGGAACTTTGCCACAGAGCATTGCAGTGCCGTCACGAGCGTCTTACAGGCACTCTTTCGGATGCCGCTCCTATTTTGTGGCAGTACGGTGCTTTGGCAAGACTTAAAAAGGGTGAGAAGATTGACAAGCTTCTCCACGGCGGTTATTCAACGCTTTCACTCGGTTATGCAGGTCTTTGGGAGTGCGTTTACAGCCTTATCGGCAAAAAGCTCACAGAAAAAGAGGGCAAAGAACTCGGTCTTGAAATTATGCAGAAGCTAAACGACTATTGTGCAAAGTGGAAAAAAGAGGAAAATATCGATTACAGCATCTACGGCACTCCTCTTGAAAGCACAACATATAAGTTTGCAAAGTGTCTTCAAAAGCGTTTCGGCATTATCAAGGGCGTAACAGATAAAAACTACATCACTAACAGCTACCATGTTCATGTTACTGAAAATATTGACGCATTCAGCAAGCTGAAGCTTGAATCCGAATTTCAGGCTTTGTCACCGGGCGGTGCAATCAGCTATGTTGAAGTTCCGAATATGCAGGATAATATTCCCGCTGTTTTACAGGTTATCAAGTTCATTTACGATAACATTATGTATGCAGAGCTTAACACAAAGAGCGACTACTGTCAGGTTTGCGGTTATGACGGAGAAATCAAGATCGTTCATGATGACGGCAAGCTTGTGTGGGAGTGTCCTAACTGCGGCAACCGTGATCAGGATAAGATGAATGTTGCAAGAAGAACCTGCGGATATATCGGAACTCAGTTCTGGAATCAGGGCAGAACTCAGGAAATTGAGGAAAGGGTGCTTCACCTTTGATGAATTACGGAGAAATTAAACTCTGCGATATTGCAAACGGTGAGGGAGTAAGAGTATCGCTCTTTGTATCCGGCTGTACGCATCATTGCAAAAACTGCTTTAATCCGCAGACATGGAGTTTTGATTACGGCGAACCTTTTACAAAAGAGGTTGAGGATAAAATTCTCAAAGAGCTTGAACCGTCATATATTGACGGCTTGTCATTGCTCGGCGGAGAACCCTTTGAACCTTCAAATCAAAGAGCCTTAGTGCCGTTTTTAAAGCGTGTCAGAGAAAAATATTCCGACAAAACAATTTGGTGTTATTCGGGCTATTTGTTTGACAAGGAGCTTCTTTCCGACAGCAGAGCAAGGTGTGAATGTACGGATGAAATGCTTTCAATGATTGATGTGCTTGTTGACGGTGAATTTGTTGAGGCTCTTCACGATATAAGCCTTGCGTTCAGAGGTTCGTCAAATCAGCGTATTATAGATGTAAAAGCGTCACTCAAAGAAAATAAAATAATTCCCCACAAGCTTATGAAAAGGGGAGTGTAATAAAAAGCGACAGCCGTAAAACTGTCGCTTTTTGTAATATTATTGAATTATTGCGTGGAATGTTGTTGATTTTGTAAGGCAAATAGTGTAAAATGATAGCATACTATTTATAGAATATTATGCAAGGAGCGATTATATATGGTATGTAAAAATTGCAATCACGAAATTGACAACGGAGCAATGTTCTGTACTTACTGCGGAACACCTGTTGAGCAGACTCCGGAGCCTGAAACACAGCCTGTTGAAAATGCTTCAACCGAAGATGCTGCACAGAACCCTTACGAGAATGTGCAGACTGCACAGCCTGAGGTTGATAACGCACAGCCGACTGCCGACAGTCAGCCACAGCAGAATCCGTATTCTCAGCAGTACGGTCAGCCAAATCAAACTTATTATCAGCAACCACAGCCTAACAAAACTTCATACGGTCAGCAGTTTACAAACTCACCGAACAATGATTACGGCGCAAATCAAAGCAAGTACGGCAATCAATATCAGAGCTATAACAACGGCTATAATCAGCAGTACAACACGCAGTATCAGCAGACATACAACTCACAGCCTGTACCGCCCGTTGCACCGCCATACGGTACTCCGGATACTCAGCCTGTGAGCATAGGCGGTTGGATCGGCGTTATGCTTTTAACCTGTCTGCCACTTGTAAACCTCATTATGCTCTTTGTTTGGGCATTCAGCTCATCAACAAAGAAGTCACTCAAAAACTATGCAAGAGCCGCTCTTATCCTGGCTCTTATCGGAGTTGTGCTTGTGGTAGTTGTTTCAATTATACTTGCAGTCTGCGGTATCAGTATCTTCAACGAATTTTCCAATTCAGGATATTACTATCATTAAATTTAACGGTGAATCGCTGTACCCAATTCGTACAGACAGCTTTATAATGTTAAAAACAAAGTTTACCGATACAAAAAATCCCTGTCCATAACGGACAGGGATTTTCATTTGCGTTATAAAAAAGTTTTAGGGCTGCGAACCTTGGCTCTTCTAATGTCAAGCCTCGTTGTTCTCCGCTATTCCTAAAATAACTTCCACTCGTCTAATCCGTTTCAATTACTTGCGTAATTTTCACGGCTTAGTCCTCGCCGGTCGTTATTTTAGGGCTGCGAACCTCGGCTCTTCTATTAGTCAAAGAATTTGCTGTGGATAGCGCTTACAGCCTTGTCAGCGTCTGCTGAATCAATAAGAACCGAAACCTTGATTTCGCTTGTGCTGATCATCTGGATGTTTACCTGAGCGTCATAAAGAGCCTCGAACATCTTTGTAGCAACGCCTGCGTGGCTTTCCATACCTGCGCCGACGATTGAAATCTTAGCTACCTTATCGTCATAGAGAATTTCCTCTGCACCGAGGTTCTCTGTGTATTCTTTCATAAGAGCAACAGCCTCTTCGCCTCTGTTCTTGGCAACTGTAAAGCTGATGTCCTTCTTGCCGTCATGACCGATTGACTGAAGAATAATGTCAACATTGATATCTTTAGCAGAAAGCTTTGAGAACATCTTAAAAGCAAGACCTGGGATATTCGGAACACCCATAACAGAAATTCTTGCAACATCTGTATCTTTAGCAACACCGCTGATTAACATTTTTTCCATTTTAGTTTTCTCCTTTACAATTGTACCCGAAGCCTTTGTCATACTTGAAAGCACTTCAAGCTCGATATTATATTTTTTAGCCATTTCAACCGAACGGTTGTTAAGAACCTGAGCACCGAGTGTAGCAAGCTCAAGCATTTCGTCATAAGAGATTTCCTGAAGCTTCTTAGCGTTCGTAACCTTTCTCGGATCAGCTGTGTAAACACCCTCAACATCGGTGAAAATCTGACAGAGATCAGCGTGCATTGCAGCCGCAATAGCTACGGCACTTGTGTCTGAACCGCCTCTGCCGAGTGTTGTAATATCGCCGTATTTTGAAAGACCCTGGAAGCCTGCAACGATTACAATGTTCTTCTTGTCAAGCTCTTTCTTAATTCTGTCAGGCTCAACTTTTCTGATTCTTGCGCTTGTGTGAGCAGAAGTGGTATTGAAACCTGCCTGCCAGCCAAGAAGAGAAACAGCGTGGTAACCGAGCTTTTCAATTGCCATTGCAAGAAGTGAAATAGAAATCTGCTCGCCTGCGGCAAGAAGCATATCCTTTTCTCTTTTTGAAGCCTTTGGATTGATTTCGTTTGCCTTTTCAATGAGATCGTCTGTTGTGTCGCCCTGAGCGGATACAACAACTACAACATCATTGCCCTTTGCGTAAGTGTCTGTTACGATTGATGCAACATTCATTACTCTTTCGGCATTGGCAACAGAGCTGCCGCCAAATTTCTGAACTATCAAACTCATGTACTTAATACTCCCTCTGTAAAATTATAAATCAGCCACACGGATACTTGAAAGTACCGAAACACCGTCAGCCTCAAGCTGAGCAATCTTATCGGCAAATTCGTTGTACGGCATAGCCTTGACAACAAATGCTTTTTCGTCGGCAGGTGCGTCAGCCTTATTGATTACTGTTACCTCACCGAATAATTTTTCTGCCTTTTCTGCAACATTACTGCCGTTTGCACGAACATACATGGCACGGCTTGACTCCTCCCAAGGAAGAATGTTTTTGCCGTTGCCGTCTGCCCAGTAAAGGAACTTTCTTGTCTTGAGGTGCTTACAGCAGTCGATTACATCGGCTACAACTGCGCTTGCTGTAGGAAGCTTGCCTGCACCCTTGCCGTAGAATACTACATCGCCTGTGCAGTCGCCTCTTACCATAATGCCGTTGAACTCATAGTCAATGTTAGCAAGCTGGCTCTTGTTCGGAACGAGCATAGGAGCAACGATAATGTCAATCTTGCCGTCCGCAAGACGCTTAACACTGCCGATAAGTTTAATTACGCAATGGAAAGCCTCAGCGTATCTTACATCTTCAAGTGTAATTTTTGTAATGCCCTCTGTATGTACAGAGTCGGGATAAACATGCTTTCCGTATGCAAGAGATGCAAGAATACAAATCTTACGGCAAGCGTCGTGACCTTCGATATCAGCGGCAGGATTTCTCTCGGCAAAGCCAAGCTCCTGAGCAAGCTTGAGCGCATCGTCAAACTGCATACCGTCTTCAATCATCTTTGTAAGGATAAAGTTTGTTGTACCGTTAAGAATACCGGCAATCTCGTCAACATTGTTTGCAACAAGACACTGGCTCATCGGGCGGATAATCGGAATACCGCCGCCTACCGATGCTTCAAAGAGGAAGTTTGTGTTTGTTTCCTTTGAAATTTCAAGGAGTTCTGCACCGTGAGCGGCAACAAGCTCCTTGTTTGAAGTAACAACACTCTTACCTGCTTTAAGACATCTCTTTACAAAGTCATAAGCAGGATTAAGACCGCCCATAACTTCAACAACAACTCTTATTTCGAGGTCGTTGATGATATCTTCAAAGTTTTTTGTGAATCTGTCTGCAAGCGGGCTGTCGGGAAATTCACGAAGGTCAAGAATCTTCTTGACATAAACCTCTTCACCGATGCTTGCATAAAGCTTCTGTTTGTGTGTTGTAAAGATTTCGGCAACGCCCGAACCTACAACACCGTGACCCATAATTGCTATTGAAACCATATCTAAAAACCTTTCCTTTCGAGTTTTTGGTTTTAACCTGTTATTTTATTCTGCGGCAGGGGGAGCTTCCTCACCGCCGCCTGACGATTCACCGCCTCCGGAGCTTTCGCCTCCGCCTGAGGATTCCCCTCCTGAATTATCTCCTCCGCCTGAAGGTTCTCCGCCTGAATTATCTCCTCCGCCGGAGGTGTCGCCGCCTGAATTATCTCCTCCGCTGTTGCTTGTGTCGCCGCCGTAATTGCTACCGCTGTTGTCACCGCCGTAATTGGGATTGTAGTAGCTTGAGGAGTCTGAAACATCTGAGCCGTATTCATAGTTACCGCTGTAATATGAACCTCCCGAACTCGGCATATTGTCCTCGGTGTAGTAGCCCACATACCGTCCCGAAATATTATCTGTTGAAACAATAAGTCCCGTTGTAGGATTATATGTTGCCTCAATCAGGTTATCGGATATCTTATATTCCTTGTTTTCTTTGCCTTTAAGGTACTTGCCCATAACATTTGCAAAGAATTTTGTTGCCGTTGTTCTTCCGCTGTAGGAAATGGTTTTAGGCTTATCAAAACCGCACCATGTAGCCATTACGGCATATGGTGAACATCCGCAGAACCATGAATCCTTATCGTCATCGGTTGTACCTGTTTTGCCGATAATGTCCCAGCCTGAAATCTGAGCGTAATGTGCGTTTGTGTGAGCACTGTTTGTAACATTGTAGTGAAGCAGTCTGTTCATAATTCCTGCTGTTTCGGCTGAATAAGCCTGTTTCGGAACTGCGTCACGGTTATCAATGATTATGTTGTCCTCTGAGTCGGTTACATAGTAGTATGTGTACGGTTCGTAGTAAAGACCGCCGTTGCCGAGATATGTGTAAGCAGCCGCCATTTCTCTTACTGTAACACCGCCGTTCATACCGCCGATTGAAAGAGCACCCGTATTCTGTGCATCCTGTTCCGTAAGATTCTTGAATCCCATTTTTGTAACAACCTGCTGATATGCAACGCTCGGACCGCCGATAAGCTCCATAGTCTGAGCGGCTGTTGCGTTTGAGGACCACTCGATTGCATCGGGAAGACTCATATTGCCGTTGTAGTAGCCGTATGCGTTGTTAGGACCCGAAACAAGCTGACCGCTTTCATTTGTACGATAGTTGTCAAGCGGTTCATCAAGAACCATTGATGAGAAATAAAGCTTTTTTGATTCGATTGCATAAGGGTAAACAACAACAGGCTTGATTGAAGAACCCGGCTGAAGTACGGAGTTGTAGGATCTGTCCCAGCCGAGAGCGCCCTCTTTCTTTGTTGAAGAACCGACTGTTGCAATTACTCTGCCGTCATATCCCATAATTGTTGACGCAATCTGAAGGTCGGAATCATTTGATTTATCAATATTGAGTGCCGCATTTTCAAGGTAGGTTTGAGCATTTTCATCCATTGCACAGTAGATTTTAAGTCCCTCTGTGTAAAGCTTTGAAGATGCCGCAGTTTCGCTTATGTTGTAATATTCCGCAATGTCCTTTTGAAGATCACGAAAGAGCTGATCAATATACCAGTTCTGAACATCAGCCTCGTCATCGTCGTTATCGTCATCGGACGCCTGCCAGCCGACAAATGTCATTGTGGCACTTTCTTTCATAGCCGCATCAAATTCGTCTTTGGTAATTTTTTTCTGATCATACATTTCATTGAGAACGATTTCACGGCGCTCCTTGTTGTTTTCGGGGAAAACAAGCGGATTCCATCTTGACGGGTTTTGTGTAATTCCCGCAATTGCCGCACATTCTGCAATTGAACAGTCCTTTATGCTCTTGCCGAAGTAAAGCTGAGCCGCCGATTCAACGCCCTGACAGTTATTGCCGAAGTTTACAACATTGAGATAGGCTTCAAGAATCTGATCCTTTGTGTATTCCTGCTCAAGCTTTAGTGCCTTTGTGATTTCACGAAGCTTTCTTGTAATTGAAACCTCGTTGTCATCTGTAATATTCTTAATAAGCTGTTGGGTGATTGTTGAACCGCCGTATGAGTCCGAACCGGTTGCAAGATTTGCAACGGCGGAAAGTGTTCTGCCCCAGTCAACACCGTTGTGGTCAAAGAAACGCTTGTCCTCAATTGCGACAACCGCATCTTTCATTGCCTGAGGAATATCCTGATTGTCAACCCAGATTCTGTTCTCGGTATCGTATAGTTTCTGATACTCCTTAAATTCCTTTGTATCCTCATTCTGAATATATATTCGGCTTGTCTGGTTCATAGACTTTGCCTTGAGGTCGATGCCCGTAGGCTCGGACGCAATGGTGAAAATGTAGACAGCAAGTGAAATGCCCGTAATAAGCAGAGCAACCAGGCATACCGAACAAACGGTAATCAGGAACTTGCCAAAACCCCTGAAAAATCTTTTTACACCTCCGTCAGCTTTTTCGGATAATTCATTTTGCTGAATATCCTTCTTATACTGACTGATGTCAGTTTCACGCTTGTTTCGCATATTATCTCCTTTATCAATTCACAATTTACGGTTAAATGAACAACCGTCGGTTTGTAATTTGTCTGAGTGATTTGCACAAACGCAGTGCGTCGGCTGTAATACATAAATTATATAATAACATATATGTTCAAAATTACAAGCAGAAATACTCATTTGATTATTATATCACCTGAAAAGAAAAAAATAAATATATTAATGCAAATTTCTCTTAAAAAATATGCAGAATTAAGGCGGTCTTTTGGTTGGAATTTTATAAAAATGATGAATATAACCGTTGGTTCGGGAAAAAATAAAAGTAAATACTGACGGAAAGAGTGCTGTAATATGAAAAAAATAGTTGGATTAACAGGTGTGATTCTGATTGCGTGTATGATGATAAGCTCGCTTTTTGCTCCCGTGAATTCTGCGGAAAACACCTCTGCAACAAGCGATTATTCGTCGTCGCAGAATAACGGTACAACGGAAGGCGACTACATCATAAAGGCCGAAAAAGGGTACATTGTAGTGTACAAAAAAGGCGAGGACAAGGCGTATCTGACAACCGACTGCAGAGTATCAAATCTTCCGAAAGGCGACGCACTTTACCTTGAAAAAGGAATTGAAATAAAGGGAAAAGAAAACCTTATGAGGGCTCTTGAGGACTATTGCAGTTAAAGGCTTAATGGTAAGATAATTCTTCATATATATTGACTTTTCTGTGCTTTTATATTGACTTTTCTGTGCTTTTGGAGTAAAATCAGACTGATATGCCATAAAGTATGGTATCAGGTGCAGAATTTGCCGTAAATTTTTCAAAATAATGAAATCTTGCAAATTTTCTGTTTCTGAAAATCAAGTAAAAATGCAGAAAAGGAGATATTACATATGATTTCTACTGTCATTGACCAGTCGCTCGGTCTTGAGTTCCCTATTTTTCAGGGAGGCATGGCTTGGGTGGCTGATGCATCGCTTGCCGCAGGTGTTTCAAACGCAGGCGGTCTCGGCATTATTGCAGCTATGAATTCCAACGGCGAACAGCTCCGTGAGGAAATCAGAAAGTGCAAAACAATGACCGATAAAATTTTCGGCGTAAACATCATGCTTATGAGTCCGTTTGCAGAGGAAGTAAGCGATGTTGTAGTTGAAGAGGGCATCAAGGTTATCACAACAGGTGCAGGCAACCCCGGCAAGTACATGGCAAAGTGGCTTGAGGCAGGCATCAAGGTTATTCCTGTTGTTCCGAGCGTTGCACTTGCAAGGAAAATGGAAAAAGACGGTGCTTTTGCCGTTATCGCAGAGGGCGGCGAGTCAGGCGGTCATGTCGGTGATCTCACAACAATGGCTCTTGTTCCTCAGGTTGTTGATGCAGTAAATATACCTGTAATTGCCGCAGGCGGTATTGCAGACGGCAGACAGATTGCCGCAGCATTTATGCTCGGTGCTCAGGGCGTTCAGGTCGGCACAAGATTTCTCGTTGCAAAGGAATGTACTATCTCTCAGGAATATAAGAACAAAATTCTCAAAGCAAGAGATATTGACACGGTTGTAACAGGTAAAAGACTCGGTCATCCTGTTCGTTCAATCCGTAACTCGTTTACCCGTGAATATACAAAGGCTGAGTACGATTCGGCTAATGTTTCCGATGAGGAGCTTGAAAATATGGGACTCGGCAGACTCAGAAGAGCCGTGAGAGAGGGCGATGTTTCTCAGGGTACCGTTCTTGCAGGACAGGTTGCAAGTATGGTTAAAAAGGAACAGCCGGCAAGAGAAATGATTGAAGAGATGTTCTCACAGGCAGAAGAAGTATTGAACGGAGCAACAAAATGGGTAAAATAGCATTTATTTTTTCAGGTCAGGGCGCACAGTACAGCGGTATGGGCAAGGATCTTTACGATAATTCGCCTGCTGCAAAGGCTGTTTACGAAATGGCTGATTCTATAAGAGAAAACACTTCAAAGCAGTGCTTTGAGGGTACAATGGAGGAGCTTTCAAAGACAGTAAATACACAGCCGTGTATTTTTACTGCCGACCTTGCGGCCGCAAGAGCTCTTGTTGAAAAGGGTATCACTCCCGACTGCGTAGCAGGCTTTTCACTCGGTGAGATTTCTGCACTTGCTTTTTCGGGAATCCTTTCCGATGAAGAGGCTTTCAGACTCGTTTGCAAAAGAGGCGAGCTTATGGACAAAGCCGCAACGGAAAATCCGGGTGCAATGGCTGCCGTATTAAAGCTTACTCCCGAAAAGGTTGAAGAAATCTGCTCAAGGTTTGACAAAACATATCCCGTAAACTACAACTCACCGGCTCAGACTGTTGTTGCAACAACAAGTGAAAATGCCGACGCTTTCTGCGAGGCAGTTAAAGCAGAGGGCGGAAGGGCAAAGCTTCTTGCAGTAAGCGGTGCGTTCCATTCTCCCTTTATGGCTGATGCCGCAGAGGGACTCGGAAAGTATATGGAAAATGTTGACTTTGCTCAGCCAAAGGTTCAGATTTATTCCGATTACACGGCTCAGCCGTATTCGGGCGATTTCAAAACGCTTGTCAAAGCACAGGTTGAGAATCCCGTAAAATGGCAGACTATTGTTGAAAATATGATTAATGACGGCGTTGACACCTTTATTGAGGTTGGTGTGGGCAAAACTCTCACAGGTCTTGTAAAGAGAATCAACGGAGATGTAAAGGCATTCAAGGTTGAAACTGCGGCTGATATTGACGCACTTGAACTTTGATACTGTTCGGAGGTATAATATAATGAGATTTGAAAATAAAACAGCCGTAGTAACAGGCGGCTCAAGAGGTATCGGTCTTGCAATCGCAACAAAGCTTGCAAAAGAGGGTGCTAATATCGCAATTCTCTATGTAGGTGACGAAAACGAGGGCATTAAGGCTAAGGAAGAGCTTTCACAGTACGGCACAAAGGTTGAGCAGTATTTCTGTGATGTTTCAAATTTTGAAGAGTCAAAGAAGGTTGTCGATAAGGTCATCGAGGAGTTCGGCAGTATCGAAATTCTTGTAAACAACGCAGGCATCACAAGAGATAAGCTTGTTTTAAATATGGACGAAAAAGATTTTGATGCTGTAATCAATGTAAACCTCAAGGGTACATTCAACATGATTAAGCATACATACAAGCACTTTATGAAAAAGCGTTACGGCAGAATCTGCAGCACAGCGTCAATTGTCGGTCTTACCGGCAACGCAGGTCAGGCTAACTATTCTGCATCAAAGGCCGGTATTATCGGTCTTACAAAGTCGGTTGCAAAGGAACTTGCAGGCAGAGGCGTTACGGCTAATGCAGTTGCTCCGGGTTACATTGCAACAGATATGACAAGTGTACTTCCCGATAAGGTAAAGGACGCAATGAAAGCACAGATTCCTGCAAAGCGTATCGGTACTCCCGATGATGTTGCAGATGTAGTAGCTTTCCTCTGCTCTGACGATGCCGCTTATGTAACAGGCGAGGTTATCAGAGTTGACGGCGGACTTGCAATGTAATTGATTTGGAGGATATAATGAGCAGAAGAGTAGTTGTAACAGGTATGGGCGCAATTTCACCGATTGGTAACGATGTGCCTACAATGTGGAAAAACATGGTTGACGGCGTTTGCGGTATCGAAACAATCACAGCTTTCGATACAAGTGACCTCAAGGTTCACATCGCAGGTACAGTCAAGGATTTTGATCCCACACAGTATATTGAGAAAAAAGAAGTAAGAAAGCTTGATCCATATACACAGTACGCAATCGCAGCGGCACAGCAGGCAGTTGACGACAGCGGTATCATAGGCAAGATTGACGAGAACCGTTTCGGTGTTTATATCGGTGCAGGTATCG
>OGFM01000020.1_pt1 | contig 128522 bp, 110 predicted proteins | sample 1570871 | NCBI WGS metagenome assembly OGFM01 (sample SAMEA2581957, study PRJEB24529) | metagenome | biome: Human gut stool | place: China | collected 2011
TTTTCACAGAGGCAAGAAAAATAATGACGATGAGCCGGACAGTGTTCAAACCAATGTAAGCGGTTGATGGAAAATATAAAGCCCGTTGATCCACTATTATATTCCCAATTGATCCATCAAAAAAACATTGGATTTATGAAAAGAAAAATGCATTTTAACCCGGGTCAGTTTTAGTTATAATTATCTACCACAGATGTTACTTCTTTTTGGCATTTATTTTTCTTACAGAATCTCCAGTAAGTTCAATCTTGTGTGCAGAGTGTACAATTCTGTCCAGTATTGCGTCAGCTACGGTAGGATCACCAATTGCATCATACCAACTTTCGACAGGAAGTTGTGATGTTATTATGATTGATTTTAGTCCGTGCCTGTCTTCTATTATTTCCATAAGGATCGACCTTTCCTTTGTGTCCAACCCAATAAGAAACAGATCGTCAAGAATCAACAGTGGGCACTTTTCAATTTTTTTCATCTCAGATTCTATTGTACCCTTATTTTTGGCCATTTTAAGATGTCCCATAAGCTTTGATGCATTGGAATACAACGTCTTGACTCCATTTTTACACGCTTCATATCCTATGGCTGAAGCCAAGTAGCTTTTACCAGTTCCAGAGCTACCTGTTATAAAAATATTCTGTCCATCACTTATAAAATCAAGAGAAGCAAGTCTTTCGAGCTGGTTTCGGTCAAGATTACGTTTGATTGTATAGTCTATTTTCTCCATATATGCCTTATATCTGAAGTTTGCCGACCTTATTAGTCACTCAATACTTACATTGTGCCTGTAATCATACTCGCTTTCTAGAAGCCATTTAAGAAACTCATCATTTGTCATACCATCTGAAGATGTAGTCCTGCAATCATTTCTGTATGTTTCAAGCATACCGTAAAAACGTAACTTGGAGAGTAGTTCCATTATTCTGTCCATATTTTTTCCGACAGTTCTATTTGTCTTATTATTACTTATCATTTTCATCATTGTTTTTAGAGTTAAAATAATCCTTACTTCTGAGATTTTTATGTTTAGGAGTAAGTTCAGAAACCTGTCCTTTCATTTGGACATGAGACTTTTCATCTTCCCTGTTTATCAGAATACTTTCAAGTTCATTGTATCCAAACATATTGGATTCCATTGCTATCTGGCATGCAGGAATCATTCTGTCGTGTCCGAAACGTTCAACAAGACTTAATATGCCATCGGATGAACGTACGGCTTGAATCGGATATTTTTTGGCAACGGCCACTAGTTTTATGTACTCTTCCACTACCGAATCGATTTCACGTGCCTTACGGTATATATCATCCATTCTACTTCTATATTCATGTAGTACTCCCGGAAGTTTATGGGACTGTTTTTCTGAATAAGTAAAAGGTGTATCATCCCTGCGATGTGTCGTTATATGTCTGAATTTATGATATATTTCCACTGTGTCCCCATCATACAGCAATTCTACAGTATCGCCGATATACTCTTTGGGGACACTGTAATAGTGATTGTTAAGCGAGACATAACTGTTTCTCATGACAGTCGCCGTTTTCCGGTTTTTTGATATAAACCTTGTGGCGGGCAAAGTGTGCAGTCTGTCTTTCTCGACTTCGAGGAAGCGCTCCCTGCGGCTGTAACTGCGGTTGTACATCTTTCGGCTGTTCAACGCATCCGTATGTTTTACAATCTCTATGTTCGAGGCTTCAAGGTCATTGAACTTCAATCCCATCATCTTTGAATAGACCTCCCTATAGAGCAATCTTACAGCATTCTCAACCAAGGCCTTGTCTTTTGGTTTACGTACCCTTGCCGGAAAGACAACACAACCGTAATGGTCTGCAAATGCAGCAAAGTCATCATTGATTACAGGTTCAATCCCTCCGGGCTTTGTTACGGCAGACTTGAGATTGTCGGGAACTATAGCATTGGGTACACCTCCAAAATAATGGAAAGCATTTTCACATGCCTGGATAAGATATTCTTTCTTCTGCGATGGTACAGCCTCATAATAAGTAATCTGACTGCACGGAAGTATGGCAGCAAAAACTTCTACGGGAACCTTATCACCTGTCTTTTCGTCTGAAAGATAAAGTTTGTCACCGGCAAAATCCACATACATCTGATCACCGGCTATATGATCTATGCGCCCAACGGGCACTTTTACTTCTCTTTCACGTCTGAGATATAGGCAAAATGAACAATAGCTGTAACCTTGAGGACGATTTTTCAGATACTCCTCATAACAAGGACCTTCTTGTTGTTCCACGGGATTTAAGTCGTTTAAGGTACTCAGGTATATGTTCTTCAAGATACTTATACTCTGCAGATCTGGCTGATGCATTATCAATATCTACACCGAAAAGTTCATGCAGATGCTGTTCGTCCATTTTCAACAGGCGCTCCAGTTCTATACCCATATCTTCATATATACGGATATACCGTTTGACTGTATTTCGTGAAATCAGAAGAGAAGAACTGATACTTCGGATACTCATTCCTGACTGATAGCAACGAAGGATGTGTTTGATTCTTATTTTCATACTTAAAAAATATTTGGTAAATTATACCGGGTTAAAATGCTTTTTAATGTACAAAAACAAGAGTAAAATAAGATGTCTCTATAGGGTCAAATTCTATTATAATCTCAATGGAGCAGTTTAGATTATAAAGGTGGGTCAATAGACTTTTATAATAGTGGGTCAACGGGCTTTATATTTTCCAACCGATACGCCCTCCATAAAAACAAAAAATGAGCAACATGAGAAATTTATGGTTAAGTTTTTACTTGTTCTCATCCTTAATCATTATTTTTGCAAATATCATCAATCTATTATCGCATTTTTGTAATACAGAAAAATATGGGAACAGAAAAGATAAACCGATTAAAAATAGTATTGGTAGAACAAGGCAAGACAGGGAAATGGCTGGCTGGACAGTTAGGAAAGAACGAGGCAACCATTTCCCGGTGGTGTTCCAATACGAGCCAGCCCTCATTGGAAATGCTGATGAAGATAGCTGAATTGTTAGATGTTGATTCTAGAGATCTTATTATTTCACGTAAATAACAATGGGGACAAACTTCTTCACAAATGAGAAAAAAATACCCTTCTTGAAAAAATAGAAGGCGTATTATATAAAGACTCCCCAAATACTAAACTAATAAATATCATATAGGCTAATGAAAAAACTCAGTTTTGATTCGACACCAACGTTAAAGGGAATTGTATTTCAGTTTCTTGTCGCATTAGATCGATGTTTTGAAATGCAAGCGGGAGAGTCTGTTTTTATTGAAACGTTTGGCGATGTTTCTGTGTTGGGTGGAGATAATCCTACACAGATTGAATCAAAATGTTATAAAACAGATTTAACTGATTTAGATGAGAATGTTTGGAATACTATTCATAATTGGATGCGAGATGATTTTCCTATAGAAAAGTTTAGTTCATTATTTTTGCTAACAACTCAAAAGGCAGGAAAAAAATCCGAATGGGGAGGTTGGAACAAAAAAGGATTAGAGGATAAATTAAAGACACTTAATCGTATAAAAGAACATTTTGACAAAAAGAAGAGGAAGTCTGAGAAACTGACATCAATGATGGATGCCATATTTGATGCATCGAAAAGTAAACGATTGGCAGAAATTGCAAAAAAGCTCTTTATTGATTGCTTGGACACAAATGACGAGCAGTTTTACAAGAGTCTCCTAAACCGAGATAAATCTATTTCCAATATTCAAAAAGAGAAATACATTAATTCTTTACTTGGATGGATTATCAGACCACAAAAAAAATGGACTATTTCCAATGAAGATTTTGAGAAAGAAGCGCAGGAAATTGCTGAAAAATTAAGAAAAAACACTGTAGTGTTTCCAGATAAATTACAATTAACAGATATAAAGAACGAAGAATATGAAGAAAATTCATTTGTTAGAAAAATAAAAGATATAGAATATGACGAAGTTATTCCTGAAGCTGTAGATGACTATGTGCATACGGTTTTATTAATAGAACAAGAACTGAGAGAATCATTAGCGATAAGAACTCAGTTTGAAGAATATGAAAAATCTGTAGAAAGACGATACAGGACAGAATATCGTAAGGCATGCAGAATTAACGAAATAAGAGAACCTTTGAAAAGGTCTCAGGATCTATATGATAATGTTACATTGGCAAACGATGGTACATTTCACACTTACAACTCTGTGCCTTCATATTTTCATAATGGGGTTATGCAAATACTTGCAGATGATAAGGATGACATTGTTTGGCTTTTAAAAGGACATAAAGATGAGTAAGCTTATTGAAAACATATTCACCCTACAAAGTAATATTTTTATCCTAACACCGATTCTTGTCTCATTTTATAGGAATCTGCAGCCAAAGGACAAAAACATTCTTTTGGCATATTTTGTATTTCCATTGGTTTTGAACTCTGATTTTTTAGAGAAAATCACTACTGTTTCCAGAGCATCTAGACTAAGCAGAATAACAAATGATAAAGAAATAATGGCAGGATTCGAAGAACGGTTCGAATATTTCAAAGACATTACCAATCACTGTCTTCAATATGCGTTGGGGTGCGGATATATAAAAATAAATGACGATTTGAGTGTAACAGTTTTAGTAGATAATAATCTTCAAATAGATTGCAGATTGTCAAAAAGCATCAATCTTGCATCGCAACTACATAAGATATTTACACGAAATGTTATAAACACATATTACGCATTTGGAATTTACAAATTATGAGAAGCTATATTAAATATCTTGGTGTAATAGACAAATTAGACAACTGTCATTACATCAGTTTGAAAGAAGGACTTAATATCATAACAGGACGTTCTTCTACGGGTAAAAGTGCTATTATCGAATTGTTTGATTATTGTACTGGCAATTCCGAAAACACGATTCCTGAAGGTGTTATAACTGACAATGCAGAATTATATTTTGTTGTTATACATGCAAAAGAAACGTACTTGGTTATTGCTCGTACACAAAATAAAAAATCTACTGAGGCTTTTTATAAAATTGAGACAGAAGAAATTGATATTGAGCATCTTGGTAGAGATTATTTTAAGCAGGAATATTTTGTCCAATTAAAAAGTTTTAGAGATGAGCTTTGGCGATTTTTTGGAAATAACATTTCAGAAATCGACGAAAGCGAAGAAGCGTTGAAATTCAAACCCAAAAAAGGTAGACCATCATTCCGCAATATGGTTTCTTTCATGCTTCAGCATCAGAATTTGGTTGCAAATAAACATTCGCTATTCTATCGTTTTGATGAGAAAGAAAAAAGAGAAAGAGTGATTGATGAGTTTAAAATATTTGCAGGATTCGTTGACCAAGACTACTATATTGTCAACAGAAAGTTAGAAGAAAAACGCCAAGAATTAGAAAAATTCAACAGAGAGTTTAGCAACTTTGAATCTCAGAAAAACGAAAGAGCAACAGTGCTTGATGAGCTCAGAGCAGAATATCTTTCGATTAGCGGATATGAATTATTCCCTACGATTACTAGTGCTCAAATGTTAAGTATGCCACAAATCTATATTGATGAGTTGGAGAAAATAAAAATAGAAGTCAATGAAGATTCTGATGAGTATAAGAAATTATATTTAGAATTGATTCGACAAAAGAATGATTTATTGGCACAAAGAAGAAGACTATCTCTAAAATTAGAACGTATAAACTCTTCTATTAATTATGTTAGAAACTACGCTGAAAAGATAGATAAATACCAACCTATTACGGAAGCAATAAGAGGAAAAGCAGTATGTCCTTTCTGCCATCATGAGTCAACAGTAACAGAAGATGCTGCCAATAAATTAAGGATTGCTATTGAGTGGCTAAACGAAGAATTAAGGAAGTCTCCTCAAAGAGAAGATTCATTCTTGCCACAAAAACGTGAATACGAAAAAGCAATATCTTCAATAAATTCAAAATTGAGGAAGATTAATTCCGAAATAAACAGAATTATAGAAACAAACAACAGGTTAGAGAAAAACAAGTCATTAGATGAACAATCATTAAAACTAAAGCTTAGAATTGAAAACGAATTGGAATGGACAAAAAACATGTTCATTCAATTTGATAGCAAAAAAATTGAAGAGACTAAAAAACAAATCAATCAGCTGGAATATATTCTGCAGACAAAATATAATGTACAACAAAAGTTAGATAATGCAGAAAGATTTATTAATAAGGCAATGAATGACATGGGTAAAAATCTTGATTTTGAAAGCTCTTACCAGCCAATTAATCTACATTTTGACATTCATACGTTTGAACTATATCATTTGAAAAACAATGGAACAAAAGTTTATTTGAGAAATATGGGAAGTGGTGCAAATTGGTTGTATTCACATGTTTGCTTATTTTTTGGTATTCTAGAATTCTTTGTATCATTAGGAGAGAAATCAACCGTCCCAACAATTTTGTTCCTTGACCAACCCAGCCAAGTTTATTTTCCAGCAACAATAGATACGGCATCTGAATTTAATGCAAAGGATCTGAAACAGAAAGAAGGGAAAGAAGCTGATGACGACTTGCGGGCAGTTACAAATCTTTTCATTCAAATTGCTAACACATTATATTCTATGCAACAAAAATATGGATTTATGCCTCAGGTTATAATATCGGACCATGCGGATAATCTGAATCTAGGAAAATACGATTTCAATAATTATGTTGTATGTAGATGGCGTGGTAAAGATAAGGGCTTCATGGATATCTTGAAAATCAAGCATTCAAAAGAAATAAGCAACACAGAAATAAATGAGGATAAATAATGCGTATGAACGAAGAAAACAAAATAATCCTATATCAGGACGATAACGAAATAACTCGTGTATCGGTACGCTTTGCTGACGAAGATTTATGGCTGACACAAAGCCAGTTGTCAGAGATCTATCAAACGAGTAAATCAAATGTAAGCGAACATATTAAGCATATATTTGAAGATGGAGAGCTTGATAAAAATGTGGTTGTTCGGATTTTCCGAATAACCACTCAACATGGAGCAATAGAAGGGAAGACACAATCACGAGATGTTGCTCATTACAACCTCGATATGGTCATAGCTTTGGGATATCGTGTCCAGTCTCAAATAGCAACACGCTTCCGGCGTTGGGCGACACAACGTTTACATGAATATATTCAGAAAGGTTTTGCGATGGACGATGAACGACTGAAACAGGGAGGAAACCGCTATTTCCGAGAATTATTGCAGCGTATCAGGGATATTCGCAGTAGCGAACGAAATTTTTACCAGCAGGTTACGGACATATATGCTACAGCTACAGACTATGATCCTCGTAGTGAAATGACTAAAACTTTTTTCGCTACCGTGCAAAACAAACTGTATTATGCGGTTCATGAGAATACAGCTGCTGAGGTAATATATAACCGTGTGGACAATGAAAAACCGTTCGTCGGAATGACTAATTTCAAAGGTAATTACGTAACCAAAGATGATGTAAAAATTGCGAAAAACTATTTGTCAGAAATAGAACTGCAACGACTGAATCTGTTAGTTTCAGGATTTCTCGATTTTGCAGAATTCCAGGCATTAGAGATGAACCCTATGTCTATGAAGGACTGGATAGAAGCTCTTGACAATCAGATTATAGCTCACAAACGAAAGATCTTGATCGGTAAAGGCAATATTTCACATAAACAAGCCATAGAAAAAGCTGAAAAGGAATTTGAGATATACCGCAAGCGAGAAATGGATATGCTTGAAAGTGACTTTGACAAAGAGATTAAAAGATTAAACAAGAAATAAAGTGATATTATTATAATATGAATAATGCAATTGATTTAGCCTTTCTTGACGCAAAAGTAGCTACATTAAAAGATGAAAAAGCAAAAATGATTGTTGAAGGTGCTTCTTTAGCATATAACATAGCTCAAGTTACCCGTTTCCGCTCTATGATTGTGGAGTTATCACAAATATGCAACTATATTGTGTACAAAGCCAGAATCACAGGAGGATACACGTAGGGAGAATATAATTTAGCTTTGGAATGCCAACGGCAAATTGAAGAATGCGACAAACAAATAGCCAAACATGAAACAATGACTATGGTAGATGGTATATCTTTGCTTATTGATATGCTTGGTAATTTGAATAAAAAATGAATCGGTTGGAATCCTACACCGAGGTGGAGCAAAAACACAAGGCATTTGCTTGTATTTCAAAATAAAGTATTAACATTTGTAATGTAGTAAGAAATCACCTCCGTAAGATACTGCAAAGCAAGTCAAAGGTGGAGCAATAGCGGGAGATTACGCTACTTGCAGAAAGATAAATCAAAGATATTCAGCCACTTGAATCAATAGTTCGATTCCTGGTGGCATCACTTTCTAAGAAAGAAAAACGATATAAAATCCCTGAACTTCATCGAAGTTCAGGGATTTTTCTTTTCCAAACATAGGCAGAATTAGTGAGATTAGAGCAAACTTACGTCTTGTTCGAGAAACTTCTTTTAAGTAGAAATGCTTCATTATGATGTAATTACTTTATTATTTTACAATATATTGAACTTTTTATAATACGGAAGTATTATCAGGCTATCCTACGTTTTTCTCCGCTCTGTTTTTCTGTTTTCGCTTGTGATAGTCTGCTATTTCCCTCGTAGATGCAGACGAGTATCTTCGAAAGAATCCCTCAAACCTGATCCGAACAAAATTTAGATAAGTTCTGAAGTTTTGGAAGAGTAATAAGCTCCCTCCCGATGATTAGTGTTTTCGTGGAACAAAAAGAATATTTGAAGATCTGGATATAAAAAATAGGTTGAAAATCAATCTTATTTTCTGTTTTGTCGGTAGATATTCACTATATTTGTTTATGGTTTAATATAAGAGTGAAGAGATGAAGGATAATAAAGATTTGAAGTTGGCGGTTTTGATAGATGCGGATAATATCCCGTATTCGAATGTAAAAGGAATGTTGAATGAGATTGCCAAGTTCGGTATTCCGACAATTAAACGAATTTATGGAGATTGGACGAAACCGACAGTTTCCGGTTGGAAATCTTCTCTTTTGGAGAATGCAATCACTCCGATTCAGCAGTATAGTTATACTACAGGAAAGAATGCTACCGACTCGGCAATGATTATCGATGCCATGGATATATTGCATAGCGAAAAGGTCGATGGCTTTTGTATTGTTTCCAGTGATAGCGACTTTACCCGATTGGCTACACGGTTACGGGAATCGGGGATGCTTGTTATCGGTATCGGTGAAAAGAAAACTCCGAATCCTTTTATCGTGTCATGTGATAAATTTATTTATTTGGAGATTTTGAAGGTCGGGGATACTGATCTTCCGGGTAAAAAAGACTTTGGAGTTGATCTTTCGGTTCAGTCGGAAGCTACAGAAAAAGAGGTTATCGGAAAGGATCTGATCAATTTGTTCAGAACGACTATCGATGATTTGGCCGATGATACCGGTTGGGCATTTCTTGCTGAGGTGGGAGGATTGATTATGAAGAAGAAACCTGATTTTGATCCCCGCAACTATGGTTTTTTAAAACTGACTCCGTTGATGAAGTCTTTGGATAAATATTTTCAGATAGAGGAACGGGAGGTTGAGAACAAACGTATCAAACATATTTATGTGAAGAATATATAATGCCATGAATGATGTTATTGTAGGAATGGGAGAAGTATTGTGGGATATGCTGCCTGAAGGAAAAAAGATCGGTGGAGCTCCTGCAAATTTTGCTTATCATGTGTCGCAATATGGTTTTGACGGTTATGTCGTGAGTGCTGTCGGTGATGATAAGTTAGGTAATGAAATTTTAGAAAGTTTCAATAACAGGCGTCTTAATTATCTGATTCAAAGAGTACCTTATCCGACCGGTACGGTACAGATCGAGTTGGATGAAGCCGGAATTCCCTGTTATGAGATAAAGGAGAATGTAGCGTGGGATAATATTCCCTTTACGGTTGATTTGGAAAAGTTGGCAAAGAAGACTCGTGCGGTTTGTTTCGGTTCATTGGCCCAACGGAATACTGTCTCTCGTGAAACGATAAACCGCTTTCTTGATGTTATGTCCGATGCGGCAGGACAATACAGAGTATTCGATGTGAATTTGCGGCAGGGGTTTTATGATAAGGAAATTCTCTGTAATTCTATGAAAAGATGCAATATCTTGAAAATTAATGATGAAGAGTTGATCGCGGTGAGTCGTATGTTTGAATATCCGGGCATCGATTTGGAGGATAAGTGTCGAGCACTTTTATCAGAGTATGGTTTAGAAATTCTTATCTTGACATGTGGTGTAAATGGAAGTTATGTTTTTACCCGGGAGAATGTCTCTTTTGTGAATACTCCGAAAATTGAGGTTGCCGATACAGTAGGAGCCGGTGATTCTTTTACGGCAACGTTCATTTCTGCGATTTTAAAAGGGAAAAGTATACGGGAAGCTCATGAACTGGCGGTTGAGGTATCTGCTTATGTGTGTACTCAAAATGGGGCTATGCCTGAGTTGCCGATCTCTATAAAGTCCCGATTACTTTGAAGATTATCATTCACTGATGTTTTACTGTGGAGGTTGCTGATCTGCTCTTAAGAGGTTCTGTTGACAGAGACCTCTTTTTTATGCATTTTATATAATAAAGTATATTGAGTTTTTACACAATAAGTCATACCTTTTATATATTTGTTGTTAAATAACCATTATATTGTTGTATAATTACAATATTGTTTTTATCTTTGCCATATCCCAATAACATGAATACCGTTAGTGATTAACGGCAGAACCCAATACCTCGATCAAAAAAATGATAGAGGATGAAAAAAGATTATTTTAGAAAATTCAAAGAACAAGATTTTGTTCGGGCTTATGAAGATGAATTGAAATCACTCGGAACATCAGCTCCGTATGTATCTCGTGATGATGTAATACTTAGGGCTTTGCATAGCGGTAAGGGCCGGTATTATATTTCTTTTGAAGAAGCGGCACGTAATGTCCGTCGCATTATGAACCGTTTGCCTTTGGCTCGTCGTAACGAGCTCAAAGTATCTATGTATCAGGAACTGGCACAGCGGGTGGCAGAGTATATGAAAGAAAAGCCTTTGGCTTCTTTTAAAGATGCTTTGTTTACTATATTGGCTGAAGAGAATGCTTCCCGGTTCTTTTTCGGAATGCAGACAGCTCGTCTCATTTTATATCGTAATCAGCGGGGAGAAACTGTATGATGAAGTTATGTTGTATGTTATGTATTCTATTTTCTTTTTTTTCTTGCAGATCAACCCATCGGTTGTCCGATCAGAAAATAGAATCGGATACGGTTTCTGTTTCGCAGTTTATCGTGAGAGACTCGATAAAAGATTTGTTTTTCAAATCCGGATTTGATTCTCGGAGGTGGGATATTGTTTGGGAACATGTCTTGTATGGCAGTGATGATACAGCTTCTTGTTTGCCTGTCAAGGAGAAGCGTACGGTCACGTTGCGTTCGCAATCTATGGCTAAACAGGAAGTTATGTCGGAGAGTAAATCTATAAAGGATGTTCTATATGATCGGCTTGATAGTGTTCATGTGGAAGTAGATCGAAAAGAAAGTGTGGAAAAAGAACCGTTTTCCATTTCTCTTAATCTATTTTGGATATTGCTTGTTTTATTGGTTATGGGTATTTGTATTCGTGTATTGAAATCGTAAAATTAGATGTTATGAAAAAAATATGTGTACATGTCGTCATTGGAGTAGATGAATTAATGCAGGAATTATTGAAGCGGACATCTTATATGGCGGTCTCTTTATCTTCTGATGGGGCGGCTACTGAGGGGTGGAGTGATCGCTGGATATTAACCGGTGATGAGTTGTTGTGGGCCCGTGATCGTATGCAGGAAGCTTGTGACCGAATTAATGGTGTTGTTTCTGCATATCTTTCGGAGACATGCGTACCTCCTGTTCAGGAGGATACATTTAGTTTTGTTCTGGTATTGCCTGACGAAGTATTTCCGGGAACGGATGGGATAATAAAGCGTACGATACGTGAGGCTTTTATTTCCTATGTGTTGTTTTACTGGTATATCGATCGCATTCCCGATAAGGCATCCTATCAATTATCTCAATTTGAGGAAAATCTGAGCTTATTGAGGGTGCGTCTTAATAGGAGACGTGTGCCGATACGTCGGCCTGTAAGGTCTTGAAAAATATTAAATAAACTCTTATATTCTTCAAAATAAGACCTTTTTTTCAAGAGTATAATGTTAACAATTAAATAAATCTTATATTTGCGGTAGTACAAAGATAGAAATAACTATATAATAATAGAATATGGATACGAATTATGTTTCAAGTTATGAGATGAAAGCCGCACAAGCAACTCTTCTCAAAAATGTTTATTTATGGATGACCGTGGCATTGGCTATTACGGGAATTACGGCGTTAGCCGTAGTAAACTCTCCGACATTGTCATCTTTGCTTTTCAGCGGTAGAGCTACGTTTTTTATTTTGTTAATAGCAGAACTCGGTTTAGTATGGTATGTTTCGGCGCGAATCATGTCCTTGTCCTTTACTACGGCGACCGGTTTGTTTATGCTTTATTCCTTATTAAACGGCCTTACGCTGTCTGTCCTTTTTGCCGTTTATACTCGTAGTTCGATAGCTTCAACCTTTTTTATTACGGCCGGAACTTTCGGAGCGATGAGTTTATATGGATATTTTACGAAAAAAGATTTGTCTTCTTGGGGAAATATCTTGATTATGGCGGTTATCGGTTTGATTATTGCATCGGTGGTTAATATCTTTATGCAGAGCGCAATGATATATTGGATCATAACCTATGCAGGAGTGTTGATTTTTGTCGGTCTGACAGCTTATGATACACAAAAAATCAAACAGATGTTGGCTAATCAGGAAATAAATGAGCAGACCCAGAAGCTGGCATTGCTGGGAGCTCTGTCGTTATATCTTGATTTTATTAACTTGTTCTTGTATTTGTTGCGTATTTTCGGGGACAGGAAATAAGATAGTATTTTATGGATGAAAGCTGGAAAGAGTTTTCCTGTTTTTTTTCTATCACAATAAAAAAGGCGCGATTACAATTTGCGCCTTTTTTATTGTGATTTATGGAATGACCGAATTAGAGCTTACAACCTCCGTTGCAACGGGGTTTTATCTGTTTAAAGAAGTCATTGCCTTTATTATCTACGAGGATGAATGCAGGGAAATCTTCTACTTCAATTTTCCAAATGGCTTCCATTCCCAGTTCAGGATATTCTAAGCATTCTACTTTTTTGATATTGTTTTGAGCCAGAATAGCTGCCGGTCCGCCTATACTTCCAAGATAGAACCCTCCATGAGCTTTACATGCATCTGTCACTTGTTGGCTGCGGTTACCTTTTGCTATCATGATCATCGATCCCCCTTTTGATTGGAATTGATCGACATAAGAATCCATTCGGCCTGCAGTTGTCGGACCGAAAGATCCGGAAGCCATTCCTTTAGGTGTTTTTGCCGGACCGGCATAATAGATCGGATGGTCTTTCAGATATTGAGGCATATCTTCGCCGGCTTCTAAGCGTTCTTTGATTTTTGCGTGGGCGATATCACGACCGACGATAATCGTTCCATTCAAAGAAAGTCGTGTAGCAACCGGATATTTGTCGAGTTCGGCAAGAATCTCTTTCATCGGACGGTTCAAGTCTATTTTAACAGCATTGCCTTCTCCTGCCTGACGTAATTCTTCCGGAATCAGTTCTCCGGGTTTATCATCAAGTTTTTCGATCCAAAGTCCGTCTTTGGTGATTTTAGCTTTAATGTTTCGGTCTGCCGAACAAGAAACACCCATACCTACCGGACAAGAAGCTCCGTGTCGTGGCATGCGTATGATTCGTACATCATGTGCAAAATATTTGCCGCCGAATTGTGCTCCGATACCAGATTCTTGAGCAGCTTTGAGAACTACTTTTTCGAGTTCGACATCCCTGAATGCCCGACCATATTCATTCCCGCTTGTAGGAAGATTGTCATAATACTTGGTCGATGCCAGTTTTACCGTTTTCAGATTGGTTTCGGCTGAAGTTCCGCCGATTACGAACGCTATATGATAAGGAGGGCAAGCTGCCGTTCCTAAAGTTTTCATTTTCTCGACAAGGAATTTAACCAGAGTGTCGGGGTTAAGCAGGGCTTTTGTTTCTTGAAACAAGTAAGTTTTATTGGCAGAACCGCCGCCTTTGGCTACAAAAAGAAATTTATATTCCATCCCGTCTACGGCATAAAGGTCGATTTGTGCGGGAAGATTGCAGCCGGTATTTACTTCTTTGTACATATCTAACGGCGCATTTTGCGAGTAACGAAGGTTCTCTTCGGTATAGGTTTTATACACACCTAAAGAAAGTGCTTCTTCATCGCCACCTCCTGTCCACACCTGTTGGCCTTTTTTCCCGACAATAATTGCCGTTCCGGTATCCTGACAGAATGGAAGTTGTCCTTTACATGCAACTTCTGCATTTCGTAACATGGTGAGCGCTACGTATTTGTCGTTTTCGCTGGCTTCAGGATCATGAAGTATTTTGGCTACCATTTCGTTATGTTCACGTCTCAGCATAAATGCTACGTCACGGGTTGCCGTATTAGCCAAATGGGTAAGCGCTTCGGGCTCTACCACAAGAACTTCTTTACCGTGGCAGGTTTCTACCGATACACCATCTTTGGTAAGCAAATAATATTCGGTAGTGTCTTTTCCCAGAGGAAAAGGTTCTTGATACTTAAAAGGTTTTGTCGCCATACTTTTTTATGTTTAAATAATTTGAATGTTCTAAGAGCCTGTCTAAATTTTCCGATAGCAAAAAATCTATCCGTCCTTTGGAAACTATTTTCCTGTATCTGCATGTTACGCAGTTCTCAATGCTCCTTGTCGGGACTGAAAAATGTCCTCAAAACAATCCCAAAAATGTCTGTGCAAAATTTTGACAGACTTTTGTTTTTGCTTTTACAAAGGTACACGATCTTTTCATAACAAGAAAGTCGCTTCAGGATAAATTCTGTATATAAAACCTATAATTTAATATTCTTTGAATGGAGTCTCTCTTTTTTGGGGGTATTTGAATGGTATATAAACCATCTTTTTTGCTCAGATATGCTATTTTTTATAATTATAGCATAGAACTTCTTCATTATGTTGTTTTCTTTGTGTTGTAAAAATACTACAATTGTATGGTTTTTATTATTTATTATTAAACAAACGATTATGAGAAGTTTTGAAGAAAGAGTGAATGAACGACCGAAAGCGAGTTCGCACCAGATTATTCTGGAGAAATTGAGAAAACGTTTTCCCGACCGTCTTTTAGACAGCGACGATACGTTTTTTGATGCTTTAGTAGAGTATGACACGCATTTGTGCGACCGGTATGAAAAGTTGCGGGATGACCAGACGAAACTTGCCACACTTTTTATCAGTAATCCGAAAATGGGAGGGTTTATTTCTGATGTAATATCCGGAGAGGACGCATTGGTCGCTTGTGTGAGGTATTTCGGAAAAGATGTATTGGAGTGTGCCAATGATGAAAATCGTATGGCGCAATTACAAAAAGAGAATGATGAGTTTCTTGCCCGTATGTCGGCAAACCGTAAACTTGAAAAGGAGATGGCCGAAAATTGGGAACACAGCAAGCGTGCGATCAGCCGGTTTAAAGAAGCGAAAAATATGAGTGACAATGATTTCGATAATTTTCTCGAGAGAGTGCATCATATCTGTGAACATGTGTTTATGAGCGACTTTACACCGGATGTTTTGGAAATATTATTCAAAGGGGTCAATTATGATAATGATCTGGGATGTGCAGAGAGGGCTGCAGAAGTAAGAGGTCGTAACGAACGCATTTTGCTGGAGAAAAGACAATCGGATGGAGACGCCTTGCCGGGATTGCATAATAACCGTTCGTCAAGGAGTGAAGAGGAAGAGAACCTGACTCCGGGATTCGGATTGAGACGTCGTCGCAGTGTGTGGGACATGTAAAATCAAATAAACATTTAATGAATTAACATCAGCAAGTATAATTAACCGATTATTTATCTTTTAAAAACAATTAGTAATGAATAGAGTATTTAAGTTTTTGAAATCGAAAGATTTCTGGTTTTGGATGGTTGCAATTCTGGTCGTGATTTTATTGGTCGTGATTTATCGGGATTGTACGTTTGCAATGGCGGCGGTAATACCGGGTATGTCGGGTGGAAAAATATTGACCGGAGAACCGCTGACTACGGATATTAGTCGTCGTGAGAGCGAAGGGCTTCTCATGAGTGAGGTCGATAAACGGATTACCAAAATACGACCTATGTCCACTCCGATAGATCAATTATCTCGTTGGACGGGAGCTCGCCGTTCGGGATCTATGATTGTCGACTATTATTCGGTAGATGTAAAACCTACTAAAGCGACATTGAATGTCGCTTATACAGAACCGACCTCTTCTGATGTTACGGCTGCTTCTCAGAAAGTCAAATTGAACACAACGAATAACGACATTTTCGAAGTTTCTGAGACGATTCTCGTTCAAGGAGTTAAAGGCTATGAAGCAGACGGTGTGACGGAATCGAAAGCCGATTTGGTGCTTTATATTTCCAGTAAAGAAGAAAATGGAGAATTGAATGTTTATGCAATCAACGGGAAAAAAATAGGATCGATTGAGAATTGTGTTCCATCTATCGATAAAGGTACGACATTTATACGGATGGGGCGTGCCGCCACGGAGTTGGATGTGCAGACCGCGCAATTCGAAGCGCTTCCGGTGAAAGAGCAGAATTTCTGTCAGATATTTAAAATGCAGGTAGAACAATCTACTTTCCAGAAAATTGCGAATAAAGAGGTGGAATGGGATTTTTCTGATTCTGAGGAGGCCGCAATTTACGATATGCGTTTGGGGATGGAAAAAACATTCATGTTCGGTGTAAAACGTATGATATATGATTCTAAGAAAAAAGAAAATGTTTCTTTAACAGGCGGAATTTGGTGGCAAGCCGGAAAAGAATATGAATTTGATCCGAAATCAGAGCTTACTCAAAATGATCTTATCGATATTATGAAAGAGGCGTTTACCGGAAATGGGGGGAATAAACGAAAGGTGTTGATCGGCGGTTCGGACTTTATCGGTCGCATAAACAAGCTGGAGATTACCAAAGTGGTATCGGCTAATGATGATTTTGTAAAATGGGGAATAGACTTTTCTGAAATTAAATCAAAATTCGGTAAGCTCTTTATCTTGTACTCCGAGGTTTTTGATGACTGCGGGATGAGTGATTACGGGTTTATTTTCGATCCGGAGTTTATCTCAAAATGGGCTCACGTACCGTTCGGAAGTCAGAAACTCGATCTGAAGGGTGCTGGTATCCGGAATACCGATGCTCTTGTACTTACAGAAGCAAGTTGCTTGACCCTGCGCTATCCGGCAGCTCATATGCGTATTGTACCTAAAACAGCATAATTTTTTTGTAATGATGATGTGATCTGTCCCGGATCACATCATCTCGATTATTAATTTTCAGATTTTAGAATATGAAGAATATAAAAACATACGAGACTCGTCATGGAAATTTAAGTACGGTTGTACAAGTCGGAAACCGTAACGTACGTATTCGTTTTATCTCGAAGGACAATGTTCACGGTTATTATGCGACGACAGATGTCGATTTGCAAAGAGCAATCGAGTCGGATAGTGGATATGGGCGCAAATTTTATTTGCTGGAGGAGACTTGCTTTTGTGATGAAAAAGAAATTGAATTAAAGCCGATCCCTTATATTAAAACTTGGCAGAATGCCAAAGAGTTGTTGAGAAAAAAGCCATATTCTGTTCCTGAATATGAATTGTCTTCTCCTGAGAGAATTGAAAAGTCTGCAAAGAAGAATGGAATAGTGTTCCCTTTGTTGAAGAGTAATCTATAAAAACAGAAGTAGATATGCTGGAATCGGAAGAAAAGTGGTTGAAGAAAATCCGGACGAATATGGAAGAATTGCTTCTGGAGAATGAGACTGCTGAAATAGACATTTTTGGAGTCGATGTGGGAGAGTATATTCGTGCTAAACTCCCGGATGCGATTGCCCGGGTATTTATTACAGCTCCGGTTCATCTGTTAGAAGGAAAGGAGTGTAAAGATGTTTTATTTCCGGAAAAACGCCAGGATGGCAGTGGCAGAGTGATTTTCCCGGAAAAGGTGTTGAGAGTGCTTTCTTTTAAAATGAAAGGTTGGAATCGTCCGGTAACCCGGTTTATAAATTCTTGCCATGCAAAAAGCGAACTGCAATATAATCGGTATGTGCGAGGAGGGGTGAATAAGCCTGTTGCCGTTTTATCTATGTCTGCATCGGATAGGGTTGTTCTGGATTATTATTCGTTACCTGCGTCTTTACGTGTTCATGAGGTCGATAGTGCAGTGTATGTACCTGTCCCGGAAATGCAGGATGGCGGTTATGATGTCCCGGTCAGGTTGGCGGATGCTGTTGGATATGTCTGCGCAGCTATGGTTTATGAAATATTGGGGCAACCGGATATGGCGGCACAAATGGCAGGAAGAGTCGTATTGCCGGAATTATAGAATTATAAATAAGTTATTTAAGATCAGAAAAATGTTTACACAAGGAAAATTTATGGGATATTATTGGGGAGTCGGCGCATTTTTGTCCAGACACCCTAACGGAGGAATCCCTGGTGGTTTTTTCGTGAACGGAGAGACCAATTCGATATGGGTATGGGATTTTCTCAACAAGAAATGGATAGACAGTAATCGGGTAGAAGGTCCGTTGCAAGGAGTGGTAGATGATCCGGCAACGTTTGAGCCAAATGCCAAATCGGGAATAAAAACGACATATTTGTATTTGTCGAATAAGCCGGGAAACATCACATTTGCCAATTTTTTAAATGCGGGTGTTCCGATAGAGGTCTCTACCGAAACAAATGCTGTTATAATGTTGTTTTGGAATGGCGATTATTGGGAGACGTCTGTCGTACCTATTTATGGGGATGTGTCGGACAAAGCCGACAAAGACCTGACGAATGTCACGGATGAAGACTTGGTCAAGGTTCTTTATGGACCGGATTATGACAGCAGCGCCGAAGCATTCAGGGAATTTATCACGACAGTACCGGAATCGCTAAAAGTAATAAACAAGTCGGCAATAGACAATACCACATCTTCCGGCAGTTATATTGTCATCGATAAGCAAAAAACCGATAGCTCGTATTTGCTGCTGTTGGTAGATATGAGTGTAAATACGATAAACGGGAAAAAAACATATACACAGAAATTATTCGGTGACCCGTCCGGCGAAGTATCAGTAAGGGTAAAATCGGACGACTCGGCATGGAGCGAATGGGAATCTCCCTTTGTGCCCGTTGATCTGACGAATGTAGAAAAAAAAGTAGTTCAGGAGAAAGCCGGCATTTATGAATCGGAATATACCGATGCAACGGATGGCATCCGCCGTTTTATAGCGTTGAAGATCTGGGACGATTCCGATAATAACCGCAGTATCGGCATCACATCGGAAGGAGAGCCGTTCATAACCATGTTAGATCCGGAGGAGAACCCGGAACGGATACCTCTTGCCCTTGCAAAAACAGCCAATGATTCGGAAGCCGGTCTGATGCCTTCGTCGGACAAACGGAAACTGGACTCGATCGAAATCATGGAGATCGATCTCAATACGGCTGATGGTACAGAAGAAATAGCCGATGCGGATACTGCCATACCGTTTTTAGGAAACAACACATTCAATGATATAATCACGAATGTTGAAACGGGGACAAGATACCTGTTCTATTATAAATATACCGTTGAAGATACGACCTATACAGGGAATTTTGTTTTTGCGACAGAAAATGACGGAGAAACCGGTAAAATAACCTTTACCAATCCGGAATCTCTCGTCTCCATGATAATAGAGAAAATAAGACCGGATATGCCAATCCAAATAGCAGTAACATTACCATAACGATAAAACCATAACAATATGAACAATATCATGCCCTTAGACAAGAACCTCAATCCCGTACCGGTATTGCCGATAGGAACAGCCCAAGACATCACGGACGGGACACTTCCGTCAGGAGCAAGCCGTATAATCCGGATAACGGCCGTTACCGACTGCCGGCTCTGGCAATATAGAGGAGATAAAACCGGCAGCGGAGTTCTCCTTCCGTCCGGACAGACAGAATATTTTTCGGTATATGAAGGGTATTCGATAGAGATATCTGGAACAGCAAATGTAATGGAATGATGAACGGATTAGGGAACTTAGGACATTTAGGGAAGCTTGGTCACGCTTCAACCTCCGGGACGAACCATCCGGAAGTAGAGGCCTCCGGCCGAGCTTTTCCGATCTGGAACACGAAACCGGGAGACGATAAACTGTTGTCCCTATCGATACATGGGCTTACGGAACAGAACGGAACACCGACCCCTGCGAATCCCGTACCTATGCGATCGGTAGGAGACAGTGGGCTGTTTTTGTCAGTCATGCCGGATAAAGCAGGAAGCGATTACCAGTTGTTGAACATCAAAGAAGCAATGAAAAAGGCGGGACATGACGGTATACTTCGATCAGTAAACGGCATATACGATGAAGTAGTGTATAACGGAAAAGAATGGAAACTGATACAGCGGATAGGTGTGAGTACAGGATTCACCGTCACTTCAATCTCAACACTTAATAGTAACGGAGATTTAAGAGAAGTCCTTATAAGAGGATCGGTAAAAGGAACACAAGTAACCCCTGACGTATCTACTTTTTACAACAATAAATTCTATTATACAGGAGATTCCACATCCAATAAGTGGAATAATGTATATGGAGTATATACTAATTCTTTAAGATACGGATTTACAGTTATATATGATATAACCGACTATCCAACGGAAGAAACATTAAAAGCCATGATCGAGGATGAAAGTACTATCTATTATTATGTATTATTTACTCCGGCAGAATATCCGCTTGACTTACCGGTGATAACGACCTATGACGAACAGACCTATTTCGCCAGCAATGCCGCCGAAGTAAAACCCCGTATGATAGCCCGATGTAAAGTGTCGAAAGCATTGGACTACATCCGGGAGGGTCTGATCGGTTACTATACCGGTCGAGGACGAAGCAACACGGATGAGAATAAAAACATTCTTCCGGATCTGTCCGGCAACGGGAACGACCTTGAAAATAAAAACTTTGCATATACAGTCGATTCCGGTTACGGAGACGGCTATATTCAATATGACGGGGTAGATGACTTTTCAAGTGTTGAAAAAGCAATGACCAATATAGATTTTACAATTCTTTTTACAATTAGTGATGTTGAATTATTAACCGGTAATAGTTGGAGCGGACTTATTTATGGGAGTAGCTATTATTTAGGAATAAACAAGGGTATTTGTTTCTCGTCAGAGAATAGATATATAATGAATGGCAATATCAGTAAAACAAATTTTAATATTTCCAATAAAGGAAAAGAGATATTCGTTGTAGGATGCTTTAATGGCGGAAAAGAAAACAATGTAATCGGGATTACATTAGGATCAATAAATAATTCCCCTATTTACGCATGTAAACAGAAAATATATGATGCATTAATATATAACAGGGAGTTAACCGAAGAAGAAATAAAGCATAACTATAAGGCCTCGTGTCAATACAACGGAGAAGATATAGACGGCAAGGCCGGAGAAAATAACGAATTCTAAAAACCAAAATACGATGAACAGATATTACAAAATCCCGATTTCGGAACTTAAAGATATAGACCCGGATTGGGAAACGAGAAGAAAGAACGTAGACGCAACAGAAGCGATCATGCACGTAGAAACATACGATACGCTGGTATCGGAGAAAAATAAGGAAATAATGCCCCTATCGGAAGATAGCGTAGAGTGGGAGAATTATCCCGTCTATCAGGGGAAAGAGCTGGAGAAACTGTTGGCCAGCCCGGAATGGACACCGGATCAGGAAGGAGGTCTTCGATGAAATGGTTGAGAGAAAGTAACCGTCCTCGTCATATCTTATATGGATTTCTCGGGGCGTTGATAGGCACGTTACTGTTTTCCATAGGCTTGGCGATCGGTAAGGAATATGGAGACAAGGCATGGAGCGGGAAATTCGACCGGCTCGATTTATGGGCAACACTGATAGGCGGTATTGCCGGACAAATTGTTCAATTATTTATTATATGGAGGATATGGATATTATTTTAGATTTTATTAGCAGCGATCAGATCGGAGAATTAAAACGTCGAGCTGTCATTATTTTAGTTTTTTGGATCATAATGGTTATAGCCGTATTTATCGATTTGTGGACGGGAGTTGAAAAAGCCAGAGCCCGACACGAGCAAATTTATAGCGATAAACTTAGGCGAACGGTAGCAAAGATCGGAGAATATTGGAGAGTTCAGATAATGTTCCTGTTATTCGACATTGTCGGTTCGTTTATCACGGTTTATAATCTTCCTTATGCCTCCATGTTCGGGACGCTCTGTATCGTGTATATAGAACTGCGCAGTGTCTTCGAGAACTTGAAAGAGAAGCGGTCAGTCGCCGCTGATATCCCCGAAGCCATGAAAGAGATCATCAATTGTAAAGACATTGAAAAAGCGAAAGAGTTAATCGAAAAATTAAAAGGAGTAGGAAATGAAAAAAAGTAAGCACTTCAAAATACAAGAACTTGTTTGTCCCGAAGTCTATAAAAAATATGGAGAACGGGCATGGATGTTTATCGATCCGGAATTGATAGAGACGCTTGATATAATCCGGGAGAAAATATTGAACAAACCGATGATTGTTAATAATTGGGCTTCAGGAGGAGGTTATACCCAAAGAGGACTTCGGTGCAATATTTGTCAACTGGTAAGGGATAAGACAAAAAACGGGAAACTCTATTTGTCTGCGCATAATTTCGGGAAGGCTGTAGATGCGACGATAGAAGGGATGACGGCAGAGGAAGCGAGAAGATTGATCATAAAGAATCAAATTCTGCTGCCCTGTCCGATTCGTTTGGAGGATGGCGTTTCTTGGCTGCACTTGGATGTGTATGATGCGGATAAAGGGAAAGTACATCTGTTTAAGGTATAATTCGAAAACTTTGAATAGATTAAGGCTATAAAATAGGTATAAAATAAAGACTTCCCGAAAAATTCAATTTTTCGGGAAGTCTTTATTTTATAGGAATATTTAAAATTCTGCATTTTTCGGAGTTCTTGGGAACGGAATGACATCTCGAATATTTGTCATTCCGGTAACGAACAATAAAAGTCGTTCAAATCCTAAACCGAAACCGGAATGCGGGGCAGTCCCGAAGCGTCGTGTATCGAGATACCACCAAATATCTTTTTCCGGAACACCCATTTCTTTAGCACGAGTATAAAGTTTGTCATAATTTTCTTCACGTTGCGAACCTCCTATGATTTCTCCTATTTTAGGGAATAGGACATCCATGGCGCGGACCGTTTTTCCGTCATCATTCTGTTTCATATAGAATGATTTTATTTCTTTCGGATAATCGGTGAGGATGACCGGACGTTTGAAGTGTTCTTCTACCAAATACCGTTCATGTTCGGATGCGAGGTCTGCCCCCCAATATATCGGAAATTCGAATTTGTGACCTTTAGCGACCGCATCTTCCAATATCTTGACACCTTCGGTATAAGACAGTCGTACGAATTCATCTTTAAGAACCGATTGCAGCCGTTCGATAAGTCCTTTGTCGAACATGTCGTTAAGGAATTGCAGATCGTCTTTACAGTTGTCTAAGGCCCAGCGAACGCAATATTTTATGAAGTCTTCTGCCAATTGCATATTTTCTGCAATTTCGATAAATGCAACTTCCGGCTCGATCATCCAAAATTCTGCGAGATGACGGGGAGTATTGGAGTTTTCTGCCCGGAATGTAGGACCGAATGTATAAACGGCTCCCATCGCCATTGCTGCTAATTCGGCTTCAAGTTGACCTGAAACGGTCAGGCTCGCCTGTTTACCGAAAAAGTCATTATCATAAATAATCGATCCGTTTTCATCCTTTTTCAAATCATACAGATTCATGGTAGTCACCTGAAACATCTGTCCTGCTCCTTCACAGTCGGAAGCGGTAATGATCGGAGTATGAAAATAGTAAAAACCTCTTTCATGGAAAAATGTATGTATTGCCATTGCCATGTGGTGTCGCATCCGAAATACAGCTCCGAACGTATTTGTACGAGGACGCAGATGTGCTATTTCTCGTAAAAACTCCATGGAATGACCTTTCTTTTGTAACGGATAGGTCAACGGATCGGCAGTTCCGTATATTTCTATTTCTTCTGCTTGTATTTCTGCATCTTGGCCTTTTCCCTGCGATTCGACCAATAGTCCGTTTACATTGATACAAGCACCGGTTGTAATCGGTTTTAAGAGTTCTTCATCGAATTTTTGCAGGTCGATGACTATCTGCATATTTTTAATTGTCGATCCGTCATTTAAAGCGATGAACCCGACTTGTTTGTTCCCGCGACGAGTACGAACCCATCCTTTTACGTTAACTTGAGTTCCGAAAGGTTTATTTTTGAACAGATCTGCGATTTTGGTTCTGCTGATTGTTTCCATTTGTCCTTCTTGTTTTATGCCTGAACACGAATGTCGGAAATTTCCGACATTCGTGCAGATTTATTTTTTGATTTTATATTCGTTTTATTCGAACGAACCCATTTGAAGCATGGTGACTTCTTGTTGAGTAAGATAACGCCAGCGTCCTCTGGGTAAGTTTTTCTTAGTCAGTCCGGCGAAATAAACCCGGTCGAGTTTTGTCACTCGGTATCCTAAAGCTTCGAAAATACGGCGGACGATACGGTTTCGTCCGGAGTGAATTTCGATTCCGACCTGATTCTTATCCGTATCGGTTGCATAGCTGACAGCATCGGCGTGAATAGGTCCGTCTTCTAATTCAATGCCATCTGCAATCCGTTGCATGTCTTCTTCCGAAACATCTTTATCTGTCCATACGTGATAGATTTTTTTCTTGATAAATTTCGGGTGAGTCAGTTTTGATGCCAAATCTCCGTCATTTGTCAATAATAGGACTCCTGTGGTATTCCGGTCTAATCTACCTACCGGATAGATACGTTCTGTACATGCGTTTCGGACAATATCCATTACGGTCAGACGGCCTTGAGGATCGTCTGATGTCGTCACGCAATCTTTCGGTTTATTCAGTAAGACATATATTTTATGTTCCAAAGTCACAACTTTATCTTGGAAAGTAACGACGTCGCTACGGGTAATTTTAGTCCCGAGTTCGTTCATGACGACTCCGTTTACTTTTACGAGACCTTGCTGTATGAATTCATCGGCTTCACGACGAGAACATACTCCGGCATTGGCCATATATTTATTTAAACGTATAGGTTCGTTCGGATCTACGTTTATTTCTTCATAGATGATCCGTTTGCGTTGTTGAGAATAGTCGTCCCGACGTTGCGGTCTGTTGTTATTATATGGTCTGTTACCGTTTCTGTTATTATTGTATGAGCCGTTGTTACGGTTATTATAAGGCCTGTTCCCGTTATTGGAATTGTTCCCGTATGCCGGACGATTTGCCGGACGATAGGGGCGGTCGTTGTTTTCACTGTTGTAACGGGGACGATCGTTATTATAAGGCCTGTTATTATACGGTTTATTGTACGGGCGATCATTGTTATAGGAACGGTTTCCCGCATCCCCATAATTGTTGGTTCGGTTATAACCGGATGATTGCCTGTTGCCGTTATAAGGTCTCTTGTTGTTTTCTCCGTAAGAAGGGCGATTATAATTTCTTTCGCCATTATTGATCCGGGGTCTTCTTTCCGGATCGAACGTGTTTTCGGTTCTTCGAGAATAATCTACTTTTTCGTATCTTTCTACACTACCGTCACGGCCGGCGACACTTTTACTCTCTCCAATACGAGGTCGCCTTGGTTTGTTTTCTCTTTCCATAGGGAATCTTTTGAATTGTAATTAATATAAAGAGTGAGCCTCTCGGCCTACCTCCAAATGTTTATTTAATTTGAAAGATAATTATTTCTTTGCAAAGATGCAAATGTTTTTTTAATTATGGTAATAATCAGCCGTTTTTCTGCATTTCTTAACGTGTAAATTTCAGTTCTTTGCAAAAAAATACTTTTGAGAACGTAGCGTGCTATTAATAATCTGAAAAAGTGATCTAAAAAAGAGAAACACGAAAGAATAAATAGAAACCTTTTCCTAACTTTGCAAAGTTATATGTTTATGAATCGAAATAATAATATAAAAGAAATAGGTTATGGAAATTATTAAACCCGGACAGTTTGTTGAGGCAACTTACGATCTTTTTGTCGGAGCTGAAAATGAACTTATGGAACGGGCAACTAAAGAGCTTCCTCTTCGTTTTGTTTTCGGTGCTGATCAGATGTTACCTTCTTTCGAGGCAAAACTGAAAGGTCTGAAAGCCGGAGATAAATTTGAATTTGTAATACCTTGTAATGATGCTTACGGAGAGAGAGACGAGGAACATGTCCTTGAATTGAATAAAGATATGTTCATCGTTGACGGCAAGTTCGATGAGGAGATGATTTTTCCGGGAAATACAGTTCCGATGATGGATGCCAGCGGAAACCGACTGAATGGTTCTGTCCTCGAAGTTAAGGAAAATGTCGTGGTTATGGATTTTAATCATCCGTTAGCAGGAGAAGATTTGCATTTTGTAGGTGAAATTGTAACGGTGCGCCCGGCTACACCTGAAGAATTGCATCCGTCTTGTGGCGGCTGCGGTGGCGGTTGCAATTGTGGTGACGAGCATCACAACGATTGCGGCGGCGGGTGTTGTCATTAAGATATTATTTTCGGTTTATTGAGAAAAAGGAACTCTGATTTTTCAGAGTTCTTTTTTTTACCGTTTGTTGAATCGTTTAGTGTCGGTTTAAATTTTACACAGACCAAGTTTTAGAGGAATCCACAAGAATAGTACTCCATGTCGAGAGGAGAATACCGACAATGTAATAGACTGAAAAAAACGCAACGGTGACTTGATGATGATTATCTTATCGGAAAATTTAGACTCTGAATGTTTTTTGATAGATATTGTTATTAAAGTTGTTTTGTGTGTATTTTTGATTCTTTTGTTCGGAAAAGGATCAAAAAAACGGGAAATGATAGATTTGTTAGTTTCTCATTTCCCGTTCTATTTTTATCTGAATGTTTCGGTGAGTTGCCGTATCTCAGTAAAAGATGATTTTTTATTGTAAAGGATATTATATACAGCATCGAGTATAGGCATCTCGACATTGTATTTTTCATTTACTTCTTTAATACATTTAGTGCCGTAATAGCCTTCTGCCACCATTTCCATTTCGATTTGTGCTGTTTTTACAGAATACCCTTTGCCTATCATCGTGCCGAATGTGTGATTTCTGCTGAATCGGGAATAAGCCGTTACAAGCAGGTCTCCGAGATAAACCGATTCACAGATGTTTCTGTCTATCGGATTCACGGCATTGACAAAACGATTTAATTCTTGGATGGCATTTGAAATTAATACTGCCTGAAAATTATCACCGTATTTTAATCCGTAACAAATTCCTGCAGCAATGGCATATACATTTTTCAGTACCGAACCGTATTCGATTCCTTCGACATCTTGAGAGATGCTTGTTTTCAAGAAATTGCCGTTTAACATGTTTGCGACAGTCTTTGCCCGTTCTGTGTCGGCGCATCCGATAGTCAAATAGGACAGCCTTTCTAAGGCAACTTCTTCGGCATGACAAGGTCCTCCGATTACAGCCAGATTTTCCGCAGGTACATTGTATATCTTTTTCAGATAATCCGTGACGATCATATTTTCGTCGGGAACGATACCTTTGATCGCAGAAACAATAAATTTATTATATAGCGGAGTCTTTAATTTCTTCAGGTGTTGTTTTAGATAAGGAGACGGCGTAACGAAAATCAGCGTATCCGAATTTCTGATCGTCATATTCAGATTATTGCTGAAATGAATACGACTTATATCGAATTTGACACTCGACAGGTAAGCAGGATTATGCCCCAAACGTTTAAAATCATCGATACGATCTTTTCTCCGCATATACCAATTTATAGAATCGGTATTGTTGAGGATAAGCTTAGCGATGGCCGTAGCCCATGTACCTCCCCCTATGATAGCTATTTTTCCCGGTAGATTCATTTTTTTTGCTTTTTTTATTTAGTTGCTTCTACCCAAGCCTTTACATCATCTACTGAAGGATTGGTCAATTCAAGTTTGTATTTTTTATTGATTCCGCAAATTTCCTGATGCAGTTTGTTCGGGTTTGCTTCGGTCAAGGCATCAACGGTTAAATATCCGGCTTTTTGTATCGGAGCTACCCACTCCGACGGTATCCCGATTGCAGTGTATTTGTTTTCTGCATCTTTTTTCTGAGTCTTTTCAGGACGCATTTGTGGGAATAACAATACTTCTTGTATGGTCGATTGTCCGGTCATAAGCATTACCAGACGGTCCATTCCTATCCCCATGCCGGATGTAGGAGGCATTCCGTATTCAAGAGCACGGATAAAGTCGTTGTCGATAAACATCGCTTCGTCATCGCCTTTTTCAGAGAGCCGTAATTGCTCTTCAAAACGGAATCGTTGATCTATCGGATCGTTTAATTCCGAATAAGCATTACACAGTTCTTTTCCGTTTACCATGAGCTCGAAACGTTCTGTCAATTCAGGATTGTTACGATGACGTTTACAAAGAGGGGACATTTCGATAGGATAGTCTGTGATAAAAGTCGGTTGAATATAGTTCCCTTCACATTTTTCTCCGAATATTTCATCGATAAGTTTTCCCTTACCCATTGTCTCGTCCACCTCGACACCTATCTTTTTGCAAACTTCCCGTAGTTGATCTTCGTTCATTCCGGTAATGTCGATACCTGTAAATTCCTTGATGGCATCGATCATCGTTACGCGTTTAAAAGGAGCTTTAAAACTGATTATGTTTTCACCTACTTTGACTTCGGTCGTTCCGTTTACATCCAGACATATTTTTTCGAGCATCTGTTCGGTGAAATTCATCATCCATTGGTAATCTTTGTATGAAACATATATTTCCATGCATGTGAATTCCGGATTGTGAGTACGGTCCATCCCTTCGTTACGGAAGTTCTTTGAAAATTCATATACTCCCTCAAATCCTCCTACGATAAGACGTTTCAGATATAATTCATCGGCAATACGCAAATATAACGGTATATCGAGCGCATTATGATGCGTTATAAACGGACGTGCGGAAGCTCCTCCCGGAATCGATTGAAGAATGGGCGTTTCTACCTCCATGTATCCTTGCGCATTGAAATACTCACGCATAGAATTATATATCTTGTTTCGTTTGATAAAGATATCTTTTACCCCTTCATTGACAACAAGATCTACATACCGTTGACGGTAACGGAGTTCAGGATCTTCGAAAGCATCGTATGCTACGCCGTCTTTCATTTTGACGATCGGTAACGGACGTAAAGATTTTGATAAAACGGTAAGTTCTTGAGCGTGAACGGTTATTTCACCCATTTGAGTGCGGAATACAAAACCTTTAATTCCGATAAAGTCTCCTATATCCAGAAGTTTTTTGAAAACCGTATTATACAACTCTTTGTCTTCTCCCGGACAGAGATCATCCCGGGATATGTAAACTTGTATACGTCCCGTAGAATCTTTTAATTCTATGAACGATGCTTTTCCCATGATACGGCGGCTCATGATACGTCCCGCAACAGATACTTGCCGGGGAGCATCTTCATCTTTAAAAGAAGATTTTATTTCGGTTGTGTAAGCATTGACTTTATATTCGGCAGCAGGATAGGGATCTATTCCCATTTTCCGCATTTCTTCAAGACTCCCTCGTCTTATGATTTCTTGTTCGCTTAAATCAAGTAAGTTCATGTGTCGTAAATTTATCGTTTCATTGCCGTAACATATATCCATCGTTCTAAAGGACATACCATTTTCACTGCACATCTTTTTGTGCATTATACGGATTTTGCAAAAATACAAAACTTTATGCGAAACCTGTGTATGATTATGTCTAATTTATTACAAAAGTGTTTCTTCCTAAAAAAAAGCTGTGCTGTTTGTTTGAAAGGAAAGACTTATTATAACTTCTTAAGGCCTATCTGAATTTTAAATAGAAAAATATTATCCGGTCATTCTTATGTTTTTTGCCGGTCAATAACGATGTTGACAGTATCGGCAGGTTTTCCTATCAAGAGAGAAACCGACCATTCTCTTGTGGATTGTTCTCAATCTTTATTCGAGCAAATTTTAGACAGAAGTTTAATTCTCTTTGTATTTTCGTTCATATTCTTTCAACATACGGCTTACGTTGAAATAGAATCCTTCTGTTTTATCAGGATTTTCACTTACTTCGATAAAGTCGTAGTTAGGTTCAACGAAGACATATTTGTCAGCTTTATATCCGATGCTGTTGATAATGTCATATTCATGCGTCGAATTGATTACATACCATGCTGTTTCCGGAGATTTCCCATCTCCGGTAGAACGGATAGCTTCGAGAAGTTGTCGCATTTTTGTAGCCCATATTTGGGCTTTTTCCTTATTACCTTTAGTCTTGTATGCATACGCCAATAGATGCATCTGTCTTAGGTCGAACGGAAAATTATCCAACAACCGGATTGCGTAATCGATGATTGTGTCGCATTCTGCTGCTGTGTGTGTCGGTTGAGAGTATAATTTCATGATCTCTTCAGGGTGTTTGTTTACTCGATAAGGATTATAACCCTCTTGAAAACTGTATCCTAAATATAGATGTCTTAACTCTTTCAGTGTAAATGTCGTGTCGTTGTTCAGAAAGCGTTTTATCAAATAAGGGTAATAGAGGTGGGAATTGTAGTTACGGATGTTTTTATGTATTTCTTTTAAATTCGGAATTTTGAAATCTTTGTCTTCCGCTTTTATGGACGGAATGAACAGAAATAAAGAAAGGAGAAATATAATGAGTCTATTTTTCATTGCCTGATTGGATTTTGCTATCTCAACAAAGATAGGTAAAAATCTCTCTTTGACAGATAGATTTCAATGTAAAGACTGTATATTTTTACCTTTTTTAGAGGCTATTTGCAGATCTCTGCTATTTTGTATAGCAGGAGAAAGAACTTCTGAATTTTAGTACTGCCAGATGATATTATTTACGGTTTTTTAGTTCTTCTATCAGTCCGTTACAAGCATCTTCCAAAATGTCCAGTACGAGTTCAAACCCGTCGCTTCCCGAATAGTAGGGGTCGGGGATATGATCGTATGGTAATTTTCTGCAAAAATCGGTAGTTCTCCGTATTTTTGCAAGCGATTCCGGATCGGGGGCTAATCGTTGTAGATTGCTGATATTTGTATCGTCCATGCCGAGAATTAAATCGAATTTTTCAAAATCATCCCATTTTATTTGTCTTGATCGGTGAGTCAGCTTATATCCTCGGCAGGCGGCATGGGCACGCATTCGGCTGTCCGGCAGTTCTCCGGCATGACCTCCGTACGTTCCTGCAGAATCTACTTCGATATTCTCGGACAGTTTTACTTTTTGCAATAGCTTCTGCAATATTCCTTCGGCAGCCGGGGATCTGCAAATGTTGCCGAGACAAACAAACAATATTTTGTATTTTTTCTCCATCGTTGATGTTTGTATTAAAAGCGACACGCATGCGAAAATCGCATGCGTGTCATGTAAGTCTCTTATTGTAATCGAGGTATAATAGCCTCGTACAAATCGAACTGATTAGTTTTTGGGTTCTACAGAAATGTAAGAACGATTATCTTTTTTTCTGCGGAATACTACCATACCGTCCACTAATGCGAACAATGTGTGGTCTTTACCCATACCTACGTTTTCACCCGGATGGTGAACTGTACCTCTTTGGCGTACGATAATGTTTCCTGCTTTTGCAAACTGTCCGCCAAATACTTTAATACCCAGTCGCTTACTTTCCGATTCACGACCGTTCTTCGAACTACCGACACCTTTCTTGTGAGCCATTTTTTCTTAGAATTTAATAAGTTAAGCAACAATTTCTTTAATTAACACTTGTGTAAAGCATTGACGGTGTCCGTTGCGTTTGCGATATCCTTTTCTTCTTTTTTTCTTGAAAACGATTATGCGTTCTCCTTTCAGGTGAGAAAGTACTTCGCATACAACTTTTGCGCCCTCTACGGTAGGAGCGCCAACTTTTACCGTTCCGTCGTTGTCGAGTAACAATACTTTGTCAAATTCGACAGAAGCGCCTTGTTCGGCTGCGAGACGATGAACATACAATTTTTTGCCTGCTTCGGCCTTAAATTGTTGTCCTTGAATGTCAACAATTGCGTACATCTGATATAATTTATTATTCAGGTTACCTCCAGTGGGTGGGTGATTTTTATCACCGCTTATTTATACCCAGCACGGAATGAGGGTGCAAAATTAATGCTTATTTTTTGTATTTCCAAATCTTTCTATTCAAAATTCGGAACAGTATTTTTATTTCATCCCGAACAAGATAGGTTCTTAGAACTTTTTCTTGTTCGGGCAATGGATTTATAAATCAGAGTTTTGCTTTTATGGCTTTTGTTTCTGCTTCATATCCCGGTTTTCCGAGTAGAGCGAACATGTTTTTCTTATATGCTTCTACTCCGGGTTGGTCAAAGGGATTTACTCCCAATATATAACCGCTGATGCCGCAGGCTTTTTCAAAGAAGTAAATCAGTTGTCCCAAGTAATATTCGGTGATCTCCGGAATTTCTATTTTCAAATTGGGGACACCTCCATCGACATGGGCGATTTGAGTTCCGAGTTCGGCCATTTTGTTCACTTCGTCTACTCGTTTGCCGGCAAGAAAGTTCAGTCCGTCTAAGTTTTCCTCATCGGCAGGAATTTCGACTTTATATTTCATCTTTTTTACGGAAAGAACCGTTTCGAAAATCGTGCGTTCTCCGTCTTGTATCCATTGCCCCATAGAGTGCAGATCGGTGGTAAAATCTACCGATGCCGGGTAAATCCCTAGATGATCTTTACCTTCGCTTTCTCCGTATAGCTGTTTCCACCATTCTGCAAAGAAGTGCAGCTTGGGATTGAAGTTGACGAGTATTTCTATTTTTTTTCCGGCTTTGTATAATATGTTGCGGGTTGCAGCATAAACGGCTGCCGGATTTTCTGTAAACGGTACATTTTCCCCGCATTTATTTTCCATTGCAACTGCGCCTTTTACCAATTGGCGAATATCATATCCGGCTACGGCGATAGGTAACAGTCCTACCGGAGTGAGTACCGAAAAACGTCCGCCTACATTATCCGGAATTATGAATGTCTTATATCCTTCTTTATCCGCCAATTTTCGTAAAGCACCTTTGGATGCATCGGTTATGGCGATGATGCGGTTTTTAGCTTCGTTTTTGCCGACTTGATCTTCCAATTGTTTTTTCAACAGCCGGAAAGCTAATGCCGGTTCGGTCGTTGTTCCGGATTTTGAAATATTGATTAATCCGAATTGACGATTTTGCAAAATATGTTGTAGTTCGTACAGATAATCTTCTCCGATATTTTGTCCGGCAAACAAGACTAAAGGAGCACTTTGCTTGGTTTGCATTTGTATGAATGTGTTCGACAGCGCTTCCAACACGGCTTTTGCTCCTAAATAACTGCCTCCTATACCGATTGCAACAACAATCTCGCATCGGTCTTTCAATTGTTTGGCCGCGGCTTCGATATCCGATAATTCTGTTTCACTGATCGAGGAGGGCAGATGCAGCCATCCGAGGAAATCATTTCCTTTTCCGTTTCCTTTATGTAATGTCTTTATAGCATCTTCTGCTTTTGGAGCGGCAGAAAGAAGTTGCTCTTTTGCACCTTTACCAAGGGCTTTTTCAATGTTTAAGTTAATAGTTTCCATACGGGCTAACAAGAATTAATTAATTCTCAAATGTATAAATTATAATCGAAATAATGCAATTATAAAGGCTAAAATTCTTTTTTATATATACTTCGGGTAGTGAGAACAGATGTATGTGTTATCTTTGCCGTCTGAATAAAAATGATCAATCTTTTATCTTTTGCATAATAATAAGCGTATGCGTTTTACCAACAGACAAATTTGGCAAATGGCCTATCCCATTCTCATCAGTTTGCTGATGGAACATTTAATCGGACTTACCGATACGGCATATTTGGGACGTGTCGGAGAGGTAGAGCTGGGAGCTTCTGCATTGGCCGGAGTTTATTATTTGGCGATTTTCATGTTGGGATTCGGCTTCAGTATCGGAGTGCAGATTATAATTGCCCGTCGTAACGGGGAGAAGCGTTATTCCGATATCGGGGGAATTTTTTTGCAAGGGGCGATGTTCCTTATGCTGTTGGCAGGTGGTGTGTTTGTGATTTCGAAGCTCTATTCTCCGATATTTTTACGTTCGATAATACAATCTGATCTTGTATATGAAGCAACGGTCAGTTATATGAACTGGCGTATTTACGGTTTTTTCTTTTCTTTTATCGCTGTTTTATTCAGGGCGTTTTATGTCGGAATTACTTATACCCGTATTCTGACGATCAATTCCGTTGTTATGGTATTGACAAATATTATTTTGAATTATGTGTTGATTTTCGGTAAATTCGGATTCCCCCAGTTGGGTATCGCCGGAGCGGCCATAGCTTCCAGTACTGCCGAAGCGGTGTCTGCTTTATTCTATATTTTATATACTTGGATTAAGATCGATTGGAAGAAGTACGGTTTTTCTTTCAATATCAAATTTCATCCGAAGATGCTGGGGAGGATACTTTCGACCTCTATCTGGACGATGTTGCAGACTTTCTTGTCTATGAGCACATGGTTTTTGTTTTTTGTTTCGGTCGAGCATTTGGGAGAGCGTTCTCTTGCGGTCACGAATATAGTCAGGAGTGTTTCTTCTTTACTTTTTATCGTAGTCAATGCATTCTCCTCGACGGCAGGATCGCTGACGAGTAATCTTATGGGAGCGTCGGAGCAAAACGCAGTTCCCCGTTTGGGAATGAGGATAACCCGAATGTGTTTTTTCTGTTGTTTGCCGATATTGTTGCTTATCGCTTTATTCCCTTCGGAGGTATTGCGTATTTATACCGATAATACAGGTTTGATAGAGAATGCCGTACCATCTTTGTGGGTAATGTTGTCTTCTTATCTGTTTTTTGTTCCTGCTATGATTTGGTTTACGATTGTTTCCGGTACGGGAAATACTCGTCAGGCATTTATGCTCGATCTTGCGGCATTGTCTATATATGTCGCTTATGTATTGTATGTCGCTATCGGGCTTAAAGCCGATGTTGCGGTATGTTGGACTTCGGATCATGTATATGCCGTTTTTATGCTGTTGTTCTCTTTTTTGTATTTGAAAAAGTCCGATTGGCGTGAAAAACGATTATGATAAAATAATGTCCGAACTGTTAATAAAGCATTTTATATGCCGGGCGATGATAGAAAGTCCGATATAAAGGCGTACATTTGAAATGTGATTCCGGAATACATCGGGATTACTAACGATTATTTAATGATATTTGAAAATTTGAAATTGACAGAGCCTGTTCTTAGAGCTCTTCAAGATGAGGGGTATATTACCCCGACGCCGATTCAGGCAAAAGCAATTCCTTGTGTTTTAGATGGTAAAGATTTATTAGGTTGTGCGCAGACCGGAACAGGTAAGACCGCAGCATTTTCGATTCCCATAATACAGAATCTCTTAGCGGAAGCCGGAGGAAACGGACGGAGGTCTGTCCGGGCATTGATATTAACCCCTACTCGGGAATTGGCGGCTCAGATCGGAGACAATATAAACGCTTATAGTCGTCATACCCGATTGAAACATACCGTTATTTTCGGTGGCGTATCGCAGAAATCTCAAGTAGAGGCTTTACGGAAGGGTGTCGATATATTGGTTGCCACACCCGGGCGTTTGCTCGATCTGGTAAGTCAGAAGATTATCGATTTACAGACGATACGTTTCTTTGTTCTCGATGAGGCTGACCGTATGTTGGATATGGGATTTATTCATGATATAAAGAAAATATTGCCATTGTTGCCTCGTAAGAGACAATCTCTGTTTTTTTCGGCTACGATGCCTGCCGAAATCGAAAAATTATCACGACAGATATTGAATCATCCGGAAATGATCGAGGTGACGCCTGCTTCATCTACCGTTGATGTAATCGAGCAGCATGTTTATAGCGTGGAGAAGGCTGATAAAAGTAAATTGCTGCTTCATCTTTTACAAGATAAGAATATCGAATCGGTTTTGGTTTTTACCCGGACAAAGCACGGGGCGGATAAGGTTGCCCGAATATTGGGTAGATCGGGAGTTAAAGCGGAGGCTATTCATGGAAATAAATCTCAGAATGCTAGGGTAAAAGCCATGAATAATTTTCGGGATCATATTACCCGGGTCTTAATTGCTACGGACATAGCGGCTCGGGGGATAGATATTGATCATCTTTCTCATGTTATAAATTATGATTTACCGAATATTCCCGAAACTTATGTCCACCGCATTGGCCGTACGGGACGTGCCGGACGCAGTGGTGCTGCATTTTCGTTTTGCGACTCTGAGGAAAAAGTCTATCTAAAGGACATAGAAAGATTGACCGGAAGACATATTCCCGAGATTCAAGAACATCCTTTTAATGCAGGTGTTGTAAGACCTGTATCTGTTTTTTCGGAGAAGGAAGAATTGAAGAGAACCGTAAGACGTGAGGATAGGAAAAATTCCCGGAATAGTCGTTTTCAGAATAGTTTTGGAAGTCGTTCAGATGTGCGGGCGTAAATATGTTTAGATAACATTGTGAAGACGGGAGCACTGCCAAGATGCGGTTTCCCGTTTTTTTGATATGAGGAATGTTGTATAAAAGATTAGACCGGCAGTTTCTGTTTTCGATAAATTTCTTATTTTTGTTTCGTTGCAAATAATTGTGGAATGTTGTTGGAAACAGAAAATATATTGTATTGGATATCGGGCTGGTTTGATAATGCGTCGTTAAGCCCAGCTCATTCTTTGTTTTTTTCCCGGGTTATCATACTCGTTGCGATTTTATTGTTGGCAGTAATTGCCGATTATATCTGTCGCTATTTTATAAATAGTGTGGTGCATCGGATTGTGAAAAGTACGAAAGCCGAGTGGGACGATATGCTGTTTGACCGGAAATTGCTCAATAAACTTGCATTGACCGTGCCGGCCGTAATGATTTATTTTTTAATACCTCTGGCTTTTCCCGAGCAACCGGTCGCTTTATCATGGGTACTGAAACTTTGTATTGTTTATATCATTGCGGTCGTTCTGCGTTTTTTCAATTCATTTCTTAATATTCTGCTTGAGTTGACCAACCGGAAAGAAAAACTGCGAGACCGGCCTGTAAAAGGCCTGTTCCAAACTTTACAGGTTTTATTGTTTTTTGTCGGTATAATATTTATTATCAGTGTAATCATAGACAAATCACCGTTATCTTTATTCGCCGGGTTAGGGGCTTCTGCCGCAATTCTTATGTTAGTGTTTAAAGATACGATCATGGGATTCGTTTCAGGAATACAGTTGTCTGCAAATGATATGTTGCGCCCCGGAGACTGGATTACCGTTCCGAAACATGGGGCGAACGGAAGAGTGATCGAGGTCACTTTAAATACTGTAAAAATCAGAAATTTTGATAATACGATCGTTACCGTTCCTCCGTATGCATTGGTGAGTGATTCTTTTCAGAACTGGAGAGGGATGGAGGAGTCGGGAGGGCGTCGCATAAAGCGTGCGGTACATATCGACATGAACAGTGTGAAATTTTGTACTCCCGAAATGTTAGAGCGTTTTTGTTGTTTAGACGGTGTTCGCGAATATGTCGATTATAAAAAAGAACTTTCGCCTCAGAGCCGTTTGACTAATATCGGATTATTTCGGGCCTACCTCGATCGTTATATTCGGGCATTACCCGAGTGCAATGAGGACCTGACGATTCTTGTCCGTTATCTTGAAGCGACGGATAAAGGAATGCCTTTGGAGATCTATTTTTTCACAAAAAGAAAAGAATGGCCGTTGTACGAAGCATTGCAGGCGGATGTTTTGGATCATATTATGGCGGTTCTACCAGAGTTCGACTTAAGAGTATTTCAGAGTCCTTCCGGCGCTGATTTTCGTTTTTTGTCAAGCAGATGAAAGTTCTGTTCTAATAAAATATAAAAAATAAACACGGGAGAAGTCGTCTCGTGAAAATGTCGTATTTTTACCCGTTGAAGACAGTATTGTATTACTTGTCGGGTTAAGATTATGGATATTAAGAAGATACTCGCATTTTTATTTTTTTTATGTTCGCTGGCAACAGGATATTCTTCCGTAAACGATTCCTTAAAAATCAGTTTGATAACCTGTTCTCCGGGATCTCAAGTATATGAGTTGTTCGGGCATACGGGATTGCGTGTGCAAGATGTATCACGAAATGTAGATGTCGTTTTTCATTATGGCGTGTTCAGTTTCAATACCCCGCATTTTATCTATCGTTTTACTAAAGGAGAGACCGATTATAGTATAGGGCTTGCCGATTTCAGGGATTTTGTCTATAACTATGCTGTACGGGGAAGTAAAGTTTCGGAACTTCCTTTAGAGCTGACGGCAGAAGAGAGTAAGCGTGTATTTCAGGCTTTGATTATTAATAATATGCCCGATAATCGTATATATCGGTATAACTTTCTGTATGATAATTGCGCCACTCGTCCTCGTAATGTGATAACGGAAAATTTATCGGGGCAGATACAGTATAAAGATCCGGACGAAAAAGTGACATTCCGTGAGATGATTCACGATTGTACGCATAATTATCCGTGGCTTACTTTCGGAATAGATCTGGCTTTGGGAGCACCCCTCGACCGGACGATTAGTTATGAAGAACAGATGTTTCTTCCGGATGTGCTTATGGGTGCATTTGAAGATGCCCGTGTCGTAAAAGGCGACTCGGTGCGCTATTTGTCCGGAGAGCCGGTTTTATTGCTCGCCGCAGATACTATGCGTATGACGTCTGCAACTGTTCGACCGACCGGCATATCTCCTTTATTTGCTGCATCTTTGCTGTTGTCGGTGGTAGTTATAATTTCTGTCGTAGAAATTATAAAACGTCGTCATTACCGTATTGTAGATACGGTTTTGTTTTCGATCTACGGGTTGGTAGGGTGTCTATTGTTCTTCTTGATGTTTATATCTACCCATCCGGCTACCTATCCGAATTATTCGGGATTCTGGGCAAATCCTTTTTTATTGATATTACCTGTAATCATTTGGGTAAAATCTATGAAAAAGGTCGTCTGTTATTATCATTTTATTAACTTTGCGGTGCTTTTCTGTTTATTGGCAAGTTGGTATTGGTTGCCTCAACAGATGAATATTGCATTCTTGCCTTTAGTGTTGGTATTGGCCGTTAGGTCTGTGACCTATATATGGGTGAATCGCAGGAAGGAAAAGATTGCAGAAAAAGAAATTATAGAAAAATGAATAAAGTTATAGCATCCTTGATTTTAGTATTGATGACCGCACCTTTGGGGGCTCAGGTTCCGGCCGATGTGCCTAAGTTGGTTGTCGGTATTACTATAGATCAGTTGCGTACCGATTATTTGCAGATGATGCGGCATGTCTTCGGGGACAAGGGCTTCAAGCGTCTGATGGACGAAGGCTTGCTATATGATCAAGTTACATTCGATTTCCCGAATATCGATCGTTCTTCTGCAACGGCATCTATTTATACGGGAACGTACCCGGCTTATAATGGAATTGTGGCCAATACATTATATAATGTTGGGGAGGATAGGGTGGAATCTATCTTGTATGATCCTGCTAAAATGGGAAATTATACGAATGAAACGGTTTCTCCTAAGAATTTGTTGACCTCGACGATTTGTGATGAGTTGAAAATCGCGACAGAAGGTGTCTCTCGTGTTTTTTCCGTCGCACCGACTTTCGAACAGGCGATATTGAGCGGAGGACATGCTGCAAACTCCGTGTTCTGGATTGATAATGACAACGGGAAATGGGCATCTTCTACGCATTACAAAGATATTCCGGCTTATATCGACCAATATAATATAGAATCGGGACTCGACCGCCGTATAGATACGATTGTCTGGCAACCATTGCGTTCGGCAACGGATTATACAGGCTTGTCTTATCTGAGTAGCGACTATATGTTTAAGCATATATTCGATAAGGGAAAGCATAAGAAATACGATTACTTTAAGACCAGCGGTTTGGTGAATGAAGAGGTAAACCGGGTCGTGGAGGCTTTTCTTACTAAAGGCGAGTTGGGGAAACAAATGTATCCCGATATGTTGAATATCGGGTATTCTGCTGCCAATTATCAAGGAAAAAGCATTCAGGAGTATAGTCTTGAAATTCAAGATACTTATTTGCGCCTTGATCAGGAAATCGCTCGTTTGTTGGAGATGATCGACAAGAATGTCGGATTGAAGAATACGGTGATTTTCCTGACCTCTACCGGATATTTTAACGGAGAGGCAAAAGAGGTGGGGATATATGAAATTCCTGCAGGAGAGTTTTATCCTGAGCGGGCTACCTCTTTACTCAATATGTATTTGATGGCGGTTTACGGACAGGAGAAATGGGTACTCGGTTATCATGACCGTCAGATATTTCTGAACCGGAAACTGATTTCGGATAAAGAAATGAGTTTGAAAGATGTTCAGCTCAAAGCTGCTGAATTTCTTGTTCAAATGACAGGGATACAGGATGTGACGACATCGTTCCAGATGTTGCACGGAAATTGGAATAACCGGATTGATGCCATTCGCCGGGGGTATCATCGTAAATTATCCGGAGATCTTCTTCTCGAGGTTCAGCCCGGTTGGGAAATCGTATATGAAAATACGGATAATCCACGTGAATATGTTCGGGAGAATGCGATTCCAGCTCCACTTATTTTCTTTGGTAAAGACATAAAACCTCAGCATATCGCCCGGCCTGTTCGGGTTACAATGATCGCACCTACGGTTTCACGTATTTTGCGGATACGTTCTCCGAATGCCGCATCTCAACCGGCGCTTCCCGAAATCCGGTAAAATGAGAAAGTCGTTTCGGTGAAATAAATCGGATAGAATCCAGGTGAAATTCTGAATTGTCCCGATATTGAATTTATCGAATCTTTTCCGGACTTTTTGTTTTCGGGTTATTTACATTACATTTGTAACCGTTCTCCAAGTATTTTCTTGAGAAATGTTTTTATTCATTCAGCAAAAAATAAAATAATATATAATCTATGGGATTTAATGATTTTTTAAAAAGTCTCTTCGGAAATAAATCGCAACGTGATTTAAAAGAGATACTCCCTTATGTAAACAAGGTCAAAGAGGCATATCCGGCTATCGAAAAGCTAAGCGACGATGAGCTGAGAACCCGTATTGATGATGTTAAAAAACGGGTGCAGGACGCTGTCGCTCCTGAGAAAAACCGTATCGCGGAGTTAAGAGCTTCGGTAGAAGAACAAGATTACGAAAAACGTGAAGCCATTTGGGAAGAAATAGACAAGATCGAGAAAACGATTCTTGAAAAATATGAGAAAGTTCTTGATGAGGTATTGCCCGAGGTATTTGCGGTAGTAAAAGATACTGCCCGTCGTTTTGCTCAAAATGAAACGATCACCGTGACTGCTACACCGTTTGACCGGGAATTGGCATTGACTCATGATTTTGTACATATCGAAGGAGATAAAGCCATCTATCAGAATCACTGGGTAGCCGGAGGCAATGAGGTGACATGGGACATGATTCATTATGATGTCCAGTTGTTCGGCGGTGTCGTTTTGCACAAGGGCAAAATTGCCGAAATGGCGACAGGTGAAGGAAAAACTCTTGTCGCGACTTTGCCTGTATTTTTGAATGCTCTTACCGGGAATGGCGTGCATGTGGTAACCGTGAATGATTATCTTGCCAAACGTGACTCGGAATGGATGGGCCCGTTATATATGTTTCATGGTTTGTCTGTCGATTGTATCGACAAGCACCAGCCCAATTCTGAAGAACGACGCAAAGCGTATAATGCGGATATTACTTTCGGAACTAATAATGAGTTCGGTTTCGATTATCTGCGTGATAATATGTCGACATCTCCCGAGGATCTTGTACAGCGTAAACATAACTATGCGATTGTCGATGAGGTGGACTCCGTATTGATCGATGATGCCCGTACGCCGTTGATTATTTCAGGTCCTGTACCGAAAGGTGATGATCAGCTTTTCGAGGAGTTTTGTCCGAAAGTAGAAGCTTTGTATAAAGCACAGAGGGCTTATACGACCAAGCTGCTTGCTGAAGCTCGTACTAAAATAGCTTCGAGCGATAAGGAGGTGCGTAAAGAGGGTGCTTTGTTGTTATACAGGTCGTTTAAGGGGCTTCCTAAGAACTCTGCATTGATTAAATATCTCAGTGAACCCGGTGTAAAAGCGTTGATGCTCGAGACAGAAGAGTATTATATGCAGGAAAACAACCGTAATATGCCGATTGTTACCGACCCGCTGCTTTTCGTAATCGATGAAAAAAATAACAGTGTGGAGCTGACCGATAAGGGTCTGGACATGATTACCGGAAATTCCGATGATCCGCAATTCTTCGTATTGCCCGATATCGGTGCTCAACTCTCCGAGCTGGAAAATATGGGACTGTCCGATGAGGAAAAACAGGCGAAGAAAGATACCCTGATGCAGGATTATGCGATCAAGGCAGAACGGGTGCATACCGTGAACCAGCTTTTAAAGGCTTATGCCTTGTTTGAAAGGGACGATGAATATGTCGTTATCGATAATAAAGTAAAAATCGTCGACGAGCAGACCGGACGTATTATGGAAGGCCGTCGTTATTCGGACGGATTGCATCAGGCTATCGAAGCGAAAGAGCATGTCAAAGTCGAGGCTGCGACACAGACTTTTGCAACGATTACTTTACAGAATTATTTCCGTATGTATCATAAGTTGGCGGGAATGACCGGTACTGCCGAGACCGAGGCAGGGGAGTTCTGGGATATTTATAAACTTGATGTCGTTACGATTCCTACAAACAAACCTGTTGCCCGTATCGATATGAATGACCGGGTGTATAAGACCAAACGGGAAAAATATACGGCGGTAATCGATGAAATACAAAAACTGGTCGAGGCCGGCCGTCCGGTACTTGTGGGTACGACTTCTGTTGAAATTTCAGAATTGCTCAGTAAGATGCTTACCATGCGTAAGATCAAACACAACGTATTGAATGCCAAGTTACATCAGAAAGAAGCGGATATTGTCGCTCAGGCAGGTCAGAGCGGAACGGTGACTATTGCTACCAATATGGCCGGTCGTGGTACTGATATCAAGCTTTCTCCTGAGGTTCGTGCTGCCGGTGGGTTGGCCATTATCGGTACTGAACGTCATGAGTCTCGTCGTGTGGACCGTCAGTTGAGAGGTCGTGCCGGACGTCAGGGTGATCCGGGATCTTCGGTATTTTATGTATCTCTCGAAGATAATTTGATGCGTCTGTTCAGTTCAGAACGTATTGCTAAGGTTATGGACCGTTTGGGCTTTGAAGAAGGAGAGATGATCGAACATAATATGATTTCCAAATCAATCGAACGTGCTCAGCGGAAGGTAGAAGAGAATAACTTCGGTATTCGTAAGCGTTTATTGGAATATGATGATGTGATGAATGCACAACGTGAGGTAATATATACCAAACGTCATCATGCTCTTTTAGGAGAACGTATCGGCATCGATATTGTAAATATGATGTATGATGCCGTACAGGCTATGATCGAATCTCATTCTCAAAATTCGGATTACGATGCGCTTAAAGAGGATGTGTTCAAGACGTTTGCCATTGAAATACCTTTCGATAAAACGGCAATGCGAAGTGAAAAGAACGAGCGATTGGTAGATATGCTGTATGATGCGGTCATCGCTGCGTTCAAGCGTAAAACGGATAATATGGTGGCTGTTGCCAATCCGGTGATTAAGCAGGTTTATGAAAATCAGGGTGACCGGTATGAGAATATAATGATACCGATTACGGACGGAAAACGGATGTATAATATTTCTTGTAATTTGAAAGAGGCATACGAATCGGAGTCGAAAGCAATCAATAAAGCATTCCAGAAAGCCATATTGTTATATACGATAGATGAGGCATGGAAAGAACATTTGCGCGATCTCGATCAATTGCGTCAATCGGTACAGAACGCAAGTTATGAGCAAAAAGATCCGTTATTGATCTTCAAATTGGAGTCTTTCGGTATGTTTAAAGATATGATCGATACGATCAACCGAAAAACGGTAGCTATTCTGATGAGAGGCCAGATTCCTGTACGAGAGCCGGAGCAGGTGCGTGAAGCTGCTCCTGAAGTGCGTCAGGATTACAGCAAATACCGTACACAAAAAGATCAGGTGGGAGGCAGCTCCTCGGCAGCTTCTGCACAGCAAGCCCCGCAAAGACCCGAACCGATCAAAGTCGGGCCTAAGGTAGGACGTAATGACCCTTGTCCTTGCGGAAGCGGTAAGAAATATAAGAACTGCCACGGGAAAGAAGCATAAGCTATTGCTTTAATATAAATGATAAAACGGGAAAGGTGATTTACAATCTTTCCCGTTTGTCATTATGAAGGTTGCGGTTATTTTTTGTTTTTAGGCGGGTAGTGAGTCGGGAACATCGATTCTCGGATTTGTCGTTCTTTATTGTTTTTTTTCAGCATCTCTTTCATCGTATCTTTGTTTGTGATACGGTTGCGGGCTTTCCATAAGATATATTGCAATTCGTTATCGTCAAAATCGAAGTCCTGTCCTAATTTATCCCTTATTATTTGTCGGGTATATGACCGGATGTTGTTCCATAGTCCGGGATTATCGATCCCCTTTTCTGCCATATCGGACAGGTATTCTTCAGCAGCTTTACGATTTGATCTGTTGTTTTTTTGGTAAGTTTCCCTGACTTCTGAAGGCATTGACCGGAATACCTGATCCAGAAAACTATCGGTATGTTCTCCATATAAAGCACGTATTCCTTTTTTGGCGACAGCTTCACGCATCAGTGTCTTTTTTAGTTCAGCTTCAGAACGGATATTGTCTAATATAACGTTCACCTGATCATTCTCGGGAGAAAAATAACCCGGTAGGACGTCTTTAGCCGGCAGTTTTTGCTGTACGTCGAGAGGAAGTTCCGATTGTCGGTCAAATATTTGAGCATCAATGCCAAGTTCCTTGCTTATTTTTTCGGCTTCCTGTCGGCGTCTGTCTCTTTGAAATTGCGTATCGTATTTGTTCAACCACGGATTGTCAGGGTTGACGATCGAAATGTTGAATCCGGAATCTTCCTTTTTCAGATTTTTATTCTGTTCTGTCGCGGATGGCATTTTTTCGTATTCGTCCGCACTGCTGCGGGTAATCCGATTATAATCTTCATAAGGAATAGAATATATGCCTTCTGCGAAATCAGGAAATATGAGTTCTTCTTTTCCTTCCGGTGTAATGACTTTATACAGTCCGTTTTCGGTTTGCCCAATTACCTCCATCGGCTCTCCGTATTTGGTATTGAGTATTGTCACTTTTCCATCATTTTTTCTCCGAAGATGTTGCACCGCTTTTCCTCCGGTATGGCTTATTCCGCCTAATGCCCCTCCGAAGACTCCTCCTTCTATGCCGGATCGGGTTGCGTTTTGAAGAATTTCATTTAATGCCGGATAATTTTCTCTATCCAGATAAATGCGTGCTGCCATGTCTTGAGCAACAGAAGTGCCGGCTTCGCTCAATCCCTCCATAGTGGCATCCGAACCGATTTCTGCCGCCAGTTTTTTCAGGTCGATATGTTTGTAATTTTTTAGCAAGTCGGTTAACTCTTTGGATGCCTGCGGATTTTTCATCATTTGAGACATAACGCCTTTTCGCATTGATTCTTTCAAAGGAGCGGAGAGTTTGTTTAGATATCTGCCCTGCATGAGACCTTCTATGAGGAGGTCTGCTCCTGTATAAGAACCCACATAAGCGGCACGTTTCCAATCCGGTACTTTTTCGCCGTTTTCCTTTTCATACCGGTCTATATCCATCTGTGCCTGAGCGTGACTTTGTGCTGCTAAACTACCGACATTGGCTGCACCCAAAGCGACTCCTGCCGGTGGAAAGACCAGTCCTGCGGCTATGGGTAGGGCTTGCTGAGCTATTCCTGCACCCGTTTCGGCAACTTTTGCCCAGCCTTCGGTTTCTTTGAAACTGTCATTTTGTTCCAGAGCTTTGCTCATTTGTTTTTTCCCTTCACCTCCGTTGATGATGTAATCATTCACTGCTTTTTCTATTTGCCGGGGGGATAATCCGTCCGATTTCATCTCCATGATATTTTTTAAAGCATCGATGTATCGGGCTTTTGTATTCATGTACTCTTGTTCATTGACAGCTCCGGTTTCTGGATCATAAAGCTCGTTATTATTCCAATCGAACTTTTTGTCGGGTTTTCGGATGTTTTTTTCAGAAATTTCTTGTTTGTTCCGCTCGATTTCTTTTAATAAATCTTCATTGTTTACAGAAGATAAACTGCCGAAATTTTTTTGTACGTTTCGGTATGCAGCTTGCATTTCGTCTTCATTGTTCCACCAGCTTTTTAATTTTCCGATATTGTAGGAAAAATCGTTTGCTAACCGTTTCCCGTATTGGGCCAGTCCGTCTTTAAAGCTTGTCAAAGGTTTTCCTTCAGGATCGTTATTGAATAAAGAAGACAAAATCTTTCGGTTATATGGGGTATCGGGAATGGACGGGTAGGGTATGGTCGGATACAGCTTTTGTGCAGGAATGGGAGTTCTCCATTCCTGACCGGTCAGAGGGTTGCCGGCCATTGTCTGCTTTATTAAATCGGAATCGATATATTCCGGTTGTTTTTGCATAAATGGTTGAGTTGTTGTGCTTTGACCGTTATCTATTGTCCGGGCGAATTGATGTTTATACATATTTTGTAATTGAGGATCGATATAATCCCATCTATTGTTTTTATTCATTGAGAGTATTGTTTTGAGTGTTTTCGAATAATAAGTTTTCTATTTGTACTCGGGCTTCTTCGGGAGAAATACCTTGAGCTGTCAGATAGTTGAAAAGCAAGAATTTTTGTTTATCGGTATTTTCTGCATTATCTTGCCATACCTCTGGAAATTCTTTTGTGTTTAATCCTTTTGCAGGCAGTTTGGCATGAGTATTCGGGATGACCGGAATCCTCTCTGTTAGTTCGAGAAATTTTTTCCGCAACTCTTGTTTTTTTCTGCATCGGACGTTTTGTTTATCTATAATTTCGGATTCCGGTTCAAATAACCGGGTGAGTTTTTTCCAGTAAAAACTCCTTTCTTTTTTTCCGTATTCTTCTTTTGTCGGTTTTTGTCCTAAAAGTTTCAACGCATATTCCAGATCATCAATCGACTTGCGGGCGGCAGATCTCTTTTTTTGTTTTCGATTTTCCAGACATACCGAGAGAAAGCCTTTCCCATCTTCTACCTGTTGCCTGATGTCGGAGAAAATCGCTGCCGTATTTTTTTTATTTTGTAGTTCGGTTGTCTTATTTTCCATTATCATATCTTTTGATCCGTTTCCGATAAATGATTTCAAAGCATTCCTGACGACAGTTGTGTCATACTTAATATTGTATTATCCAGATTTTCCAATCTTCGACCTACGTTCTGTAACGCATTTTCCGATGCGTTCCGGAACATATTGCTGGCATTCATATAGGTGTTGTATCTTTTGTCATTTATTGCTGCCGAATGATTGATGTAATTATTCAGGACATTATTTTTCCATTGTGCGCCATTTGCCGCAATCGCACTATATGTGTTGCCTATCGTTTCCGCATTGTTTTTTTGTTGGGCGGCGATAGCTTCGGGTGTCGTTCCCGTGACGGCAGACTGAGTCAGTGTTTGTTGATTCAGTTGTTGAGTCTGTTTCCGGAGATTTTTTAATAGGGCTTGGCTGTCCGATCGATTTATATAATCACCGTAATACTCCGAGTTGAAAAGGTTGTCTAACTGTGTTTGTTGGCTGTCGAGGGCCTGTAATGCGTTTTTTTGTTCCTTTTCAGCTGCTTTTCTCTGTTTTCGGGCTTTGATCCCGTTGAATATTGATGCAAACATTTTTGTTTCTCCTTCTAAATTTTTTTAATTGGTTAGTGAACGAATTTATTATTATAACATCAGCATACAAATATCACCTCATATATTTGTCGTATGGTGTTATAATTATAAAATCGTATAGAATATGACGAAAAAAAATGCTCTTACCGGAAAAAATAATATTCCGGCCGATGATTATATCCGGAAAAGACGGGAGATATTGGATTTGTGTTATAAACGTTTGCAGGAAATGATACCTGAATGTACCAGTGAAGTCAATCTGCTCAAGTGTATTGAAATTCTGGAAAAACATGAGAGTAGAAATGATGGAGATGAAAGACAAGCGTTGTGTGCCATAGCCGATACGCTCGACAGGCTGGCGGGGTTGCGATAGATTTTATATTTATCGCACGAAATATCGTTTTTCGATGTGCTATTTTGCGGAAAATAGAATTATCGGAAAATATTAGATAAAATGGAAATTACAGTGATTGAAAACGAAAGGCGGAAAAAAGAGATCGATAGACCTTATCGTCCTGAAACGGGAGAGGGAAGCATAACCGGAAAGCGTTTTTGCTTTCATCTTCCGGATGCTCCTATTCCGATACAATATATCCCGGAAATGATGCTGGAAGAGGTCGAGCTCGTAAAACTTTTACGTCGGCATGGTTCGATAGAAAAATTTATTCTGAACGAGTTGAAAGAATCCCCTTCACCCGTTATTAAGGAAGAAGTCTGGAGACGGTGGGTGAAGGTCAGGATTAAATATGATTTTGAATTTTGGGCGGTTTTATTTGTCCGTATTAAGAATAAGACGGGTGATTCAGATATTCCTTTTCGACTCAATCGGCCTCAGCGTCGTCTGCTTTCGGAGCTTGAAGATATGAGGACGAAACGTCTGCCTATCCGGCTGATATTGTTGAAGGCAAGACAATGGGGCGGTTCTACGCTGGTACAGATGTATATGGCTTGGATACAGCTGGTACACCGGAAAAACTGGAATAGCGTGATCTGCGCGCATTTAAAAGATGCAGCGGCAAATATTAAAGGGATGTATTCTAAATTGTTGGAAAATTATCCGGCTTGGTTGATAGATGCAGATAAACCTCTGAAGTTTCAGCCGTATGAGAAAATGGGGAATACCTCTGTGATTGCCGAAACGGGTTGTAAAGTCACGATCGGGTCGGCAGAAACTCCGGAGTCGGTACGTGGGTCAGACGCTGTTATGGCGCATTTGTCGGAGGTGGCTTTCTGGCCTCATACGCGGTTGAAATCTCCTGAGTCGTTGATTCGTTCGGTATGCGGTTCGGTTGCTTTGTTGCCCGACTCGGTTGTTGTTATGGAAAGTACGGCGAACGGAACGGGGAATTATTTTCATCAGGAATGTGAAAGGGCAAAGAGGGGGGAGAGCGATAAACGTTTTTTATTTATACCGTGGTTCGAAATAGAAATGTATTCTGTTCCGGTAGAAGATTATGACGCATTGATAACATCTTTGACAGATTATGAAAAGGATCTTTGGGATAAAGGTGCGACTCTTGAAGCGATAGCTTGGTATCGTATGAAACGAAAAGAGTATAGAGATCATGCCGATATGATGGCGGAGTATCCCTCTGATGATGTTGAGGCGTTTAACCATACCGGAGAACGGGTATTCGATATACGACAGGTGCAAAGACTTAGGGAATCATGTCGTCCGGCAGATAAGGTCGGAGAAGTTTATGGGAAAGCTTTCTCCGGAAAGTCGGCATTGGAAGGGCTCGGTTTTAAGGAAGAGGCGGGAGGACGCCTTCATATCTGGGCTTTTCCGGATTCCGATATGTCTGTAAAGGATCGCTATCTGGTCGTTGTCGATATCGGAGGCCGCTCTTCAAAAGCCGATTATTCGGTTATTGTCGTCTATGACCGTTATTGGATGTTGTTTGGGGGTGTACCTGAGATTGTCGCTCAATGGAGGGGGCATATTGATCATGATTTGTTGGCATGGAAGTCTGTCCAGATTGCAGCTTTTTATCACCATGCGTTACTTGTAATAGAAAGCAATACTTTGGAAACGGAACATACGGATGGGGAACATACGGAATATATTCTGGATACTATTGCCGATTCTTATACACATTTGTATGCTCGTGTATCTGCCGAAATGATCCGATCTCAAGTTCCTTCTAAATGGGGATTTCACATGAATCGTTCTACCAAAACAATGGTGGTAAATCATCAAATACAGATGTTAAGGGAGAACGGGTATATAGAAAGGGATATTCAGGCATGTTATGAACATGATGTTTTTGAACGGAAACCGAATGGAAGTTTCGGGGCGATGGACGGGCATCATGATGATATTCTTATAACGCGTTGTATCGGTAATTATATATGTTATACCGAGCCGTTGCCGTACCGATTTACAAAAATGCAGGTAAAGGTTTCCGGTTCTGTTCCTATCGGAGAAGCAACGATCTGATGAGCTTATTTTAAAGGGAGAATATGGAAAATTCAGATGAAACGATGTTTTTTCTCCGGAGGCATTTTGAGATTAAGAGGATGAGAAAAGCAAAATCGAGAACCTTTTGTGTAATCGGGGTCTATCCATATATCTCCTCCCATTTTATTGATGGTTAATTTGCAAATAGACAATCCGAGCCCAGAGCCTTGTGCAAATTCATTTAGTTTTTCGAACCTCTCGAATACTTGCCGTTGTTTCTCTTTAGGAATGCCGCAACCGGTATCGGATACGGAGAATATCACCCTGTTTTTGTTTGGTTCTATATTATAGGAAAGAGTGATTGTTCCGGTATCGGTAAATTTTCCGGCATTATTCAGCAGATTGATGAAGATTTGTTGTAATCGTTGAGGATCGGTTACCATAGAAAGCGGTTCGTCTGCTTCGAATATATAAGCAATTGCATTTTTTTTGACCCGGTTTATTATTGCAATTTGGTCACGACATAGCTGTGTAATGTCGCAGAGGGAAAAATTGAATTGAACTCTTCCCGATTCAAGACGTGATAAATCGAGAATATCGTTGATGAGCCGAAGTAATAAATCCGAATTTTTTTGAATAATATCCAGATATTCTTGTTGTTCTTTGTTCTTATTTTCTTCGGCGAGTACGGTCGAGAATCCTACAATAGCATTTAACGGGGTTCGGATTTCGTGACTCATATTTGCTAAAAAGGCGCTTTTTAACCGATTCGATTCTTCTGCTCTATCTTTAGCAATGATTAATTCTTTCTCAGACATTTCCAGATGTTCTTTTACTTTTTTTGTGCGGAAATAAAAGAATAGAGTACAGCAAAGAGCGATCACAAGAATAATTAATACCGAAATGATAGAAATGAACTCGACAGGATATTCTTTCCACAATGGCAATGTTTTATTGAGAAGAATAGAATTTCGAGGAAGTTTTTCGATCGGAATATCAGATTCTTTGATTTTATTGAAATCGAAGATATATTCGTTAGGAATAAATTTGATGTTGGCTTCTTCCCCTTTTTCTATATTGATAGCCTGTTTTGCCATGTCGGGGCCTTGCTGTCGATAATTCGGAGAATATCCGCCTAATACCCAATTGTTTAATCCGAATGATATAATTGAGAATACCGGAACTTTGGGATTAACGCCGGACATCGTATATATGGCATTTTTTATAAAGAAAGCGTTTGATGCGTCGACTTTCCATGTCCCGAATAAGATGACCGTATTAGGAGGCAGATTTTTGATATCTTCAATGATCGAATAGATTGTTTTTAATCGGCCGTCTAATAATATGAGGTTGAGGTCCGGAAAATTCTTGAATTCTTTTTTTACTAATGCTTGCAAAGAGATACCTTCGTATGTATTGTCCGATATGAATGCTATATTGCGGGTCAGCGGATAAAGGTTCATGATCAGTTCGATATTTTTCTTTATATCATATTCGTATGCAAATCCGGCTTTTATATTCCGGTTCGGCATATCTTTGAAGACATCGATACTTTCAGGATTCCAAAGTTTAATATCTTGATTGTTGTCGGGCAGAAGAACAACATTTCTACTTGCCATGCTGCATAGTACAGGGGTGTTTTTGAACGGTAGTGTATCTTGAGAGAGATATGATGCCCATGCCTCTTGACCTATGAGAATAATTAGTTTAGGAGGTAATTGCTTGTGTTTTAGTAGTATGTTTTTAAGTCGTTTTTTCCATGTTTGAGATTCGGATAGACTTTGGCAGTTCATGTTTTCGATAGAGATCGGTGATTTTCCGCCGAGGTGTCGATACGTGTCGTTGAAAGATATGATGGTGGAAGTCGTGAATTGTGTATCCGGATTGTATGAACTGATAATCAATATCGGAGCTGAACTTTCGGATGCCGTTGTCTTCTGTACCGGAAAATTGCAAGCTATGAGCAATATTGTGAAAAAGCTGTAAAGAAAACGTTTGTGATTTCTAAGTATATTTGTCATATAATGCGATCTCATTGTTCGTCTTTTTGGTTCCCGGCATAATTGATTTTTACCAAATAATGCCTGAAATATAGTTACTGATTGTTTGTTTTAGTACTACCGGATTGATGGGTTTGGTAATAAAACCGGTGCAGCCGGCTTCTATTGCAATATCTTTATCTGAGTCGAATGCATATGCGGTTTGCATGATTATAGGTATGTCGGCAGATAATTTTCGTATCTCTTTTAATGCTTCTATACCATTCATTTCGGGCATTTTTATATCCAAGAGAATGAGATCTACCGAATTATTTCGGTATAATTCGATTGCTTCTTTTCCGTTTTTTGCCCATAAGATGCGGCACCTGTTACCTATTATCGTTTTTAACAAAAGAAAGTTACTTTCTATATCTTCGGCTATTAACAGTGTTGTTTCTTGGGATTGACTTTCGTTGTTTTCTGTATTATGATCTGCATTGGTCGGGAATAGGGGTTTTATTTCTCTATCTTCACCAAATGATATCTGGTCATCTTTGCGTATTGGAATATGAATGGAAAAGCAACTTCCTTTTCCAGGTTTGGATTCTACGCTGATATTGGCTTCGAATAGTTGGGCGATGGCAGCGCAAATAGAAAGTCCGAGTCCTGGTCCCTGTGTAAATTCGTTACATTTATAAAATCTGTCGAAGATCAAGTTTTGCTCTTCTTCTGAGATTCCTATACCTGAGTCTTTTACGAACAGTGTGAGATATTGGTTGTGATCGATACTGTAACCGATCGTGATATTTCCTTCTTGCGTGAATTTTATTGCATTATCGAGAATATTGGATAGTAGCTGAGTCAGACGTATCGAATCGGATTTTATAATTGTCTGTTTATGAGGTGTCTCTATTGAGAATTGTACAGATTCAGGAATTCTCATTTTGTGTTGGGAATATACGAGTTCCAGAATTTGTTCCATATTGCAGGGTTCGGAAACTAAGGATATTGTATTGGCTTCTAATTTGGAGAGTTCCAAAATATCATTGATTAGTTTCAGCAAAATGTTGCAGTTTCGGTTTATCGTTTTTATAAAAGACTGCCGTTCATTGGGTGTGAAAGCGTTCTCATCGGATAGTAGGTTGGTGAATCCGATAATTGCATTGAGCGGAATACGGATTTCATGGCTGATGTTGGCTACGAAAGATTGTCTCAGTTCTGCTTTTGCGGCCAGATCGCGGGCGACGATAAGCTCCATTTCCCGCTGCTTGATGTGTTCTATGGAGGAACAAAGTCCGTATATTTGAGCATTAGAATAGGATATGTACGGAGATAAAGAAAAATGGGTTTCCCACCATTCATATTCATCCGGAGAATTGAGACTTATTCTGAATTGTACTACTACTTTCGCGTCTTTTCCATATATAGAGGAGAGTAAAGTATTGTAAACGTTTCTTCGGTCATCCGGATGTATTCTTCTGATTAACGATATTCGGTTTATTTTGTAATTCTCGGTAAGAGGCAGTCCTGTGCTTTGAAAAAAATGTTTGTCGAATGTGAGTTTTCGTGTAATAAGATCGTATGACCATGTATGGAAATTTCCGACTTGCAAGGCTTGTTCCAATAGTTCCTGTTTATTATGTAACCGGATTTGTATACGTTTCTTTTTTTTCTTTTCGAGTAAGTACAAAAATATCAGAAAAAAGAGCAAAATGAATGCTGTCAGGATTATGATGATAAATTCTGTTTTATATTTTTCATATATCGGAATATTGTATATGAAACTGTTTTCCGGTAGTTGGGATTTGGATATGTTCAGTCTTTTTATTTGAGGCCAATCAAAAACGGGACGGTCTTTGTGGTATTGCAGGGGAACATTGGTTATGGTTTTCTCGCCTTTCAGTATTTGTGCGGCAAGATTAGCCCCGTCGAAACCTTGTTGATACGGGAGTGTAAAAATCCCTCCGAGAATTCCTCCGGTTATATTTTCCCCTATCCCTTCATTACAAACCGTGAAAAACGGTTGTGCTGAAATATTGGAGAATTGTGAAATTATAAAATCCCATTTGGGTAAAATGAAAATATCCCCTTTTGATGCATTATAGAAAGGATATAATACTCTGAATGTTTTCATTTCACGGTATGGAATAAATTTTATTTTGATCTTTTCTTTTTCTGTTTGGGAAACAGTTTGCCATTGCTTTAGAAATTCTTTTCGTGAAGATTGTCCTAAAACTGTACTGTCTGTCAGAATATTGATTCTCGTAATGTTTGGAATAATGTGTTTTGCTAATTTATAGCAAGCGATAAAATCCCGCTTGCATTCGAATCCGGTAATATTGTTATATCCGGTAAGTATATCGCAGTTTAGGTAACTTACTCCTGAAAAAATAATAGGTACAATATGTGTAATCGGGTGATTGCTGGTGATCAGAGAAAAAGTAGCCTGGTCGTCTTCTATTAGAATCATGTGGGGTGGGTCGTAGGTATATTCATCTAATAAGCGGGATAACGTATCGATTTCTTGCCGGGCGTTCAGCATTTCACAATTCAGATAAAAATGTCTGATCTTTACCGAGAGATTGTGGTGAGAAAAAGCATCGTTTATCCCTTCTTTAATCTCTTTCCCCCAAGTATAAAGAGAATCGAATGAATGGATGACAAGAATGTTATAATCGGTTTGAGACTTGTTTTTATGACAACCGTTTATACCCAATACGGCTGTTATAATAAAAATAGCAGCCATGATATTGAATGCTATGAAATGAATCCTTTTCATTCTTATTAATTGAAGATATACTTTGATACTCAAATGTGTTTGTCAACAATTATCTGCAATGTTTTGTCTGGAGGACGTTTCGGTATGGAGTACCGTTTTTTTGTATTTTTGCCAGTGTATTCATAGAAAACATAGGTCTGTTTTCGGTCTCGTTTTTTTGTAATGCAATGTCTCCCCTCCAATTCGAGGCTGCAATGCTTTTTGTTTGTCCCCATGAATTATTCAACAGATTCCCAAAGTTAAGAATATTAACATTAAGTTGCAATGTGTTTTTTATTTTTATGTGAAAATCTTGAGCAATTTTTAAGTCAAAACGATTTACCCGAAGTAAATGTGAGGCAAAGTCCTCGGCATATTCCCTATTGTGTTTTCTCAAATAGGAATCTATACATTTATAGCGGCTAATGCTTCCATGAGATTTTTGGAGACGATGGGTTCAGCCATATACATATTGAATCCTGAAGAGAGAATTTTTTCTTTGTTTAGCAGAGACTTCATATAGATTATGGTTATCTTTCAAATCTTCGGCAATTAGCAAAGTATGCTTGGGAATGTCCGGACTATTGTTTATCTATCTGTAATCTTTATTATAGAAAAAACACAAGAAGATTAATAAGGCTTTTATACGTTTTTTTATATTTTTATTATCAGAAAAGAAGTCGGATTTTTCTTTGGAGAAAGCTTCAACTCAATTAATAAATACGAATCAGTCGTATTTTATAATTTCGTCTTACTTGTTTCTGAAAATCTTAGAGCCAGTCGTTTAAATTTTACTCGGGGTCAGTTTTGAGAGTTTCATGAAATGTTGGTCTTTGATTTTTAGATATTTGTCTTAGTGATCGAAATTATTATTTGCTATACCAATTTATTAGTATTTTGATTTCTTAATTTTTTTGATGAAATTCATAAATAATTCTTGTATATTTGTCTGATTTAACAATGAAATGCCTGATAATTAGATTTTATATGTTTTTAAAGCAACAGGCAATTATATTGAGTTTAATAATCTTTAGACTAATTAAATAGTTTATCGGGTATTGTGTTAGAAGTCATATTTTTTGTGATATGAAAATCTTGCCGTTAATTTATAGGAGACAAACATCTGTTGTTAATAAGAAGGCCGCAACTTTTGGTGTAATTACTCTTATTACATATTTAATTCCGGAAAATTCCGAAATCGAACTTTCTGTATCGGCACGTGATTTTATGATCGACTGGGGAGATGGTGTTTGCGATAAAAATATGATTCATACATATACCCGAAAGGGAGAATATGTGATACGTATTTGCGGAGAATGTATCAATGAATTGCGTGTCCCGAAATGTTGTTTGGAGAATATCGATGTCTCTTTTTGCAAATGGCTCGAACACCTTGATTGTTCTTTTAACTGGATCGAGGAGTTGGATATATCCGGACTATCTTATTTGGTCTCTTTGGATTGTTCTCACAATGCGTTAAACAATTTGAAAATAGGAAATCAGGAATTTCTGCTTTATCTCGACAGTTCCGATAATATGCTGTCGGTTCTTGATGTAAGTTTGTGCTCTTCTTTGACCTATTTATATACACAACATAATGCTTTGCGGTCATTAAAAATTTCTCCTGCAATTTCGGTTTTGGATATCGGAGATAACCAGCTTTCTTTGGAAGATATGGCCGATTTAAAAAAACGTTCGGGAATTCGTTATATTTTGGATTGAGTATCGGGCTTATTTTATCCTTGTTGGGGAGCGTTGGATTTTCCAATAAAGAAATCCGCCATATTTCCAATCAAAATAAAGCTAAATTTCCAAATAGTTTTGCGCCAAATTCCCAAATTTATTTTTGAAATTGATTTGGATTACAAAGAAATAAGCTATTTTTGCAAAAAAAATACAGTGTATGGAATATAAGAATCGAATAGCGGATCAACTTCTGCGTGATAAGTTAGAAGCGATGGGTGCTGTATTGATAGAGGGGCCTAAAGCTTGTGGCAAAACGACCACGGCTGAGCAGCAGGCCAAAAGTGTTATCTATATGGACGACCCTACTAAACAAGAGCAATATAGGCAAATGGCTCAAACTAATATTAGCTTTTTGCTTGAAGGAGAAACTCCGCGTTTGATTGATGAATGGCAGGAAGTTCCTCAATTTTGGGATGCCATCCGATTTGAGGTAGACCATAGAGGCGAAGATGGACAATTTATGCTTACAGGTTCTGCGGTGCCTGCTGAAGCCAAAGATATTCATCATACAGGTACCGGAAGATACGGATGGCTTACTATGCGCCCTATGAGTTTGTGGGAATCTGGCGACTCTACAGGTGAGATAAGCCTATCGGATTTGTTTCTTACACCTGATAAAATAGGTGCTTTGAATAAACTTACATTGCCGATGCTCGCTTTTGTCGTTTGCCGAGGAGGGTGGCCTAAGGCTTTGCAAAAGAAAACAGAAAAGGCCGCACTATTGCAGGCGACAGAATATTATAAAGCAATAACAAATAGCGATATATCACGAGTTGACAACGTAAAACGAGATGCCGAACGGGCAAAGAGAATTATGCGTTCTTATGCCAGACATCAAGGCTCTCAAGCAAGTATCGCGACAATCCTTGCCGATATATCAACAAATGAACCGGAGGATGTCAGCGATGAAACGATAGATGCATACCTTACTGCTTTGCGGAAAATATTTGTAATTGAGGATATGCCGGCATGGAATCCCAACTTAAGGAGTAAAACAGCAGTTCGTACATCGAATACAAGATATTATGTCGATCCTTCTGTTGGCGTGGCTGCTCTTGGTTTAGGTCCTAATGATTTGATTAACGACTTAAATACATTTGGGTTGTTTTTTGAAACAATGTGTGTTCGGGATCTTCGGGTTTATGCAGATGCCTTGGATGGTTCTGTGTATCATTATAGAGACAAGAACGGTTTGGAATGCGATGCTGTGGTACATTTGCGTAATGGGTCGTATGGTCTTATTGAAATAAAATTGGGTGGAGAGAAATTGATTGATGATGGCGCAAAAACATTAATGGCACTTTCAAATATCATAGACACCTCCCGAATGAAAGCCCCTGCTTTTTGTATGGTGCTGACAGGTGTTGGTGACTTTGCCTATAAACGAACAGATGGAGTATATGTTGTGCCGATTGGATGCTTGAAGAATTAAATCATTCTAATTGTTAATGCACTACACAAACTTTACCATCTATCTCTGTCACTTCATTGTTTTTAAGCATTTGTTCATATACATTGCGAAGTGAAGAAATTATATTCTCACCAGTACGTTTAAACCCAAATTCTCTGGCAGTTACGATGAATAAATCTTCAGGTGTAATACCAAAACTATGCTGAGCGATTGTTTTCATAGCTAATGCCAACTCCTCGTCGCAAATGTATGTGATAGAACGTATATAATCATCGTCTGGGTTCGGAATACGCACTTTTACATCTGCAAAGTCCTTTATTCGAACAAAGTCATTACTATCCTCTGTAATCATCCCATTTAGGTGATTAAGGAAGATATATCTTACTTCATCAGGTGGAAATAGATTGAAAATTCAGTTTAGTTTAGTCTATTAACCTATATATGCTAAACCAAAGTAAACTAAATTTAGGTAGGCATATTTGCCTTTCCATGTGCCTATGACTTGATAGAAATAGTTAACTTTGCAGGGACCAAAAACTCTAATGGAGAAATACTTCTTGGGCCGAGGTTGCTCCTTTCTTTTTTGGCTGCATAATTCATCAATACACAACCAAACGATATTCTTCCGATAAGTGTAGATAGTTGGAGAAATGGCTTTCAACAACATTTTTGTGAGACCAAGTGCAAAGAATGAAATCAAGTGCAAAGTAAAAATCGAAGAATCTCCTAAAATACCGATTTTATTTCTGTGTTGTTTTTTTAATAAGTAAATGTAGATTCTATTGTATTGATATACAATATATTATACATGATGTAAATAACATTCTCCAGATTATTTTTACGCTTTCTTTCGGTCTGTCTTCCTGTTTTCATTCAGATATTCCGTATTATCCCCCGCAAAACTCAAAAGAAATTTTCAAAATCTATTTGTCTAAAATTTAAATAGGCTCTTATAGAAATATTTTTATTATCCGTTTAAATGGGCTTCTTACCGATTAAGCAATATAAATTCATTATATTGTTAATTATCTGTTGTTTGAGTTTCTAACACAAATGCAATGTTCGATGGAATTTCTCCGGCTATTTCTTCCCATTTCTTTTTGCCGTCTGGAGAGAAACAGTAAACTTTTCCCGGTGTGATGAAATCTTTGGCATCTGTGACGAATATTTCTTTGCTGATGGGATTTACCGCGATGCCGTATGGCATATCTATCCGGGTATCGGTTCCGTCCGATATGAAATTTCGGGTAAGGATTTTGTGAGTACGGGTGTCTATGATTCCATAAACACTTTCTGCATATCCTGTAATATAATTGAATTCTTTTGCAAGAATGTATAAGGAGTCTCCTGATATACACATATTATTGACAGGTATCGATAAAGGACCTTCTACTTCGTCTGTACGACTGTTTATCATATAAAGATCGGACTTCCCGTCATAATAGTCTCCTCTGGACGAGACATAAATGTAACCGTAACGATCTGCCTTCATCCGGTGCAGGTTTACCGCAACATCTATTTTTTTTATTTCGGTAAATGTATTCAGGTCGATTACCGAAACCGTATGATCCATTTCTCCGGTCGAAACGCACATCGAATTTGCCACATATAATTTATCTCCGATGATGACCATCTCCTCCGGTTGCGACCCTACGGCAACTCTCTTTTCGACTTGTAAAGAGGCGGTATCTATTTGGGCAACATATCCTTGTCTGGCGTATAAATCGTTTCCGTCTATGCTGGCATACGATGATACGTATGCTTTGTTTTTGTGGAAAACGATATAGCGGCAACTCGGAATTTGGATCATACCGATGTGTTTTGTCGTTTTCAGGTCTGTAACTTCTATAAAATTAGAACAGTTAATTACGGCATATAGTCTGTTTCCGTATATCTGCAGGTCATTGCCGACATCTCCCAATTCTTTGACTACAGTCGGATTTCTCTCTGCATATATGTTCAGATAATAGGTATTATTGGTGTAGTCGAAATAGTCGAGAGTAGCCATATTATTACCTTTATTTCCTTCGTTGAGCAGATAGAATCCCGAACTTACGGTGATTTCTCGTGGAGCGGGAACAGGCTCATCGCCCCGGCAGCTTGTCAGTAACAAAAATATAAGTGGAAAGATACGGTAAATATTTTGCATATTCATTCGTTTCATAAAATTATCTGGTTAAAGTGTAACATTCAATATCAGTTTGAAATTAGTGCCGGGCATGGGATAAGAACGCACGACTTCATATTGTTGGTTAAATAAGTTGTTGATTTCGGCGGTTATTCTTATTCCGGTTTTGTGCCATCGGAGATTTTTCGATAGAGATAAATCGCTTGTGTACCATGGAAGAACGTAGTTTTCTTCGGTATTGGCTCTCGAAGCATATCGTTCTCCGGTATATATGAAACTGTAATTCAGTTCCCAGTTTCTGTATCCGGCATTGATGACTGCCGATCCGTTATGCAGGGGGACATACGGAATTTGTCCTTTGTAATAAAGATCGTCGGTAGAAGTGTAGTCCTGTGCCTTCTGGTAAGTGTAATTTATGCGGGTGTCGATGCTCCATTGTGTCCCGAATCGCCATCCTGCATTGGCGGCAATGTCGATTCCCTTAATTTTTACTTTTCCTAAGTTGACCATTGTCCAGCGGAAAAAATTGGATGTCGGCATTGCGACGATTTTGTCCCGCACCTGATTGTAGTATCCGTCTGCTTGTATCTCCAATATGCGTAATATTCCGTTGAAGCTTTTGTTGTATGTAATGCCGACATTATATTGAGTCGTATATTCGGGATTTAGCTTTACATTGCCGATAAATGTATAGTATAAATCGTTCAGAGTAGGCATTCGGAAGATTTTTTTATAGAAAGCCCTTATATCTAATCCGATATGTTTCCATGGACGGTAAGATGCAATAATTGTCGGGGTATATTGCGGTTTGTGTGAGGCCGGTACGATTGCAGAAGATGTGGTTTCTTTTGTGAAAGTCCCCAACAGACTTGCCTGTAATTTTACCGGCTCCATTTCAAAAGAAGAAGCTATCGCTATCAATCCCGAGTAACGTCTCGGATAGGCAAAATTGATCAAATCGGCGTTTAGTTTATTCCATTGAAAATCTGTCGATAAACTGATGTTCCAGAAATCGAATATAGAATACATTTGGGCTGCCGATAAGTAAACTTCTTGTTGCCGGTAATGATTGTCTGTGTACGTGACAGAGGCGTCTTTTCTCGGATCTGCTAAATAATGGAGGTAATCATACGCATATTTACTGCTGATTAAAAGATGATAACGTTCTGCAAAACTTTTTCGGAATGACGATTGCACGAAAAAGTTCGAGTCCCATTGGCGGTCTTCATTGGAAAATTTGTTCCTGACAACAGCACCCGGATAACCCCGTTCCGAATTATAGAAGTAGAGTTTTGTTTTCCAGTTGCCGTCTTTTATTTTTCCGAAAAGACCGGTTTCTATCCGTAAAGCGTTTACATCTCCGTTGTGCCGTACGGCAGTAGTGTCATATCCTCCTTCTTTACGGTACGTAAATTTATATCGTCCCGTGGTATAGAGGTATTCTCCGCTTACCGATCCGCTTATATTCTCGCTCAGCTTTTGTTCCCAAAGAATTGCCGGATTAACCGTTCCGAACGAACCGGTTTTGAATGTTGCTTTCAGATTATATTTTTTGCCTTCCTCAAAACGTGGAGTTCTGGATTGCAGATAAACCGAACCTGCCGAACTGAAATCTTTTGCCGGTTGAAAGATACTGCTTTTCTGTCCGTTGTATAAGGTGATCGCTTCCATATTGTCTAATGAGAAACGTCCCAGGTCGATTGTCCCGTTCTGAGCATTGCCCAATTGGATACCGTCATAAAATACACCCACATGATTTGTTCCCATGCTTCGGATGTTGACGGTCTTCAGTCCGCCGATTCCGCCATAGTCTTTTATCTGTACTCCCGAGAAATATCGGATCGCATCTGCGACAGAATGCACGCTGAGTCTTTCTAATTGCTTGCCTGAAAGTGTTTGTGCCGGAACTACATCTCTGTTTATCGTTTTTCCGGTGAATACGACTTCTTTTAGTTGGTAGGTTTTTGTCGTATCGATTTTGGCGGTCGTTTGTCCGGATATGCGAATCGGCAGAATAATCCACCATAAGATTATCCCGTACAATAAAGCAGGGTTGCAAAATCGGAAATTACGCATTCGCTGAAATTTTTTTGTATTGCCGGTCTCATCCTCGCAAGAAACGGCATTTTGTGTGTATGGCAGGTCTTCTGACTTATCTCTGTGGGCAAACGCCTTCCCGAATAATTCTATTCAGTGGCAGGGGGTAGTTTGCCGCAAATATAGGAGAATTACAGCAGCGGGACTGTTCCCGACTTTCACGGGATTCCCTTTTCATCGATATCCTGTTGCAGGCATCTCGAACCGATACGGGGACAAAGATAAGAAGAATTATTGAGAATCTGTCTAATTTTCTGACTGTTCGCTCTGCGCCTGTCTAAATTTTGTTCGGGGCTGGCTTGAGAATTTCTTTATCCAAAAATTTAAACAAGTTTGGGTGATAATAGTCGTATTCTTATTTACGAGCGGTAACCTTTGGCTGCAAAAAACAGAATATATATAAAAGCAACGAACGGGACAATGAATCCGACAGCCATGTTATTCTCTCCGATCAATCCCATGAGCATAGGACTGAAAGCGCCACCTGCTACGCCCATAACGATATATGACGAAGCTTTTTTGGTAAGAGTTCCCATATTCGAAAGCCCGAGTGCGAAAATCGTAGGGAACATGATCGACATAAAAAAGAAGGTCGTGTATAGGGCATATAATGATATTCTTCCCAGAGCGAGAATTACCAGAAGCATGCATACGGATGAAATCAAAGAGAATAAGACCAGCAGTTTATTGGGCATAGTCCATTTCATCAGCATACTCCCCGAAAGCCTTCCTACCATGAATAAAGTCATTCCACCGAAAGCCAGAAACCTCGATGCCTTTTCAGGATCGATACTCGGGTCTTGTTCGGTGACGTAATTGATAAAGAAACTGAATATGCCGGTTTGGGCGGCACAGTAGGCAAACTGAGCTATTACGGCAAGTACGAAATGGCGGTGCTTCCAAACCGATTTGTCCGGAATATTTTCCGTAACCGGAGTTCTTTCATCATCTTCCTTGATTTCGGGAAGCTTCGTAAAGAAAAATAAAATACCTATTACCAGAACGATGCTGCCCACAAGAATATAGGGTTTGGTAAGAGCGGAGAAGTCTCCTTCGGGAGTACCGAAAATCAGAGCACCTCCGACCAGAGGACCGAGTATCCAGCCCAGACCATTGAATGATTGGGACAAATTTATTCTTTGTGCGGCCGATTCTTTAGGGCCTAAAACCGTTGAGTAGGGATTTGCTGCTGTTTCCAGAATACATAAACCGCACGCAATTATGAATAACGCGATCAGAAACGGAGTAGAAGAGTGCATGAGTGCTGCCGGGATAAAAGAAAATGCTCCGGTTGCAAAGAGTAATAAACCCAGAATGATGCCTTTTTTATATCCGTATTTTTTCATGAAGATTCCTGCAGGAATAGCCATGAGGAAATAAGCGATATAAGTCGAGAATTGTACTAATCCCGATTCTGCTTTTGTCATGGTAAATGCAAGTTGAAAATGCTTATTCAGCACGTCCAGCAATCCGTGAGCAAATCCCCATAACAAGAACAAACTGGTGACCAAAATAAACGGGACGAGATAAGATCGGCCGTCCGGAGCCTTGAAAATAGTTGTATTATCAAATTTGTTTTTCATGATCGATATTCAGTAATATCAAAATAATCCCTTTCTTTTAGTTGCTAAATATACGAATTTTTTGAAATACTAAGAGTCTGTTTAAATTTTCCGATGCAGAAAATATTATCAGGCCTTTTTTCCCGTTTTCATTCGTCAGATAGTCATTATCCTCCTTATAAAAATAGAGAAATATCTTCGAAAAAAACTTTCAAACCTGACCCGAGTAAAATTTAGACAGGCTTTAATGGATGTTTAAAACATGTTTTTTAAATAATTATCAAAAGAAGGTGTAATAAATATTGCACCTTCTCACTTGACGTATTGAAATGGAGTCTAAATGTTTTCTGTTTTTTTGAGCGGTAGAGTATCTTTAGAATTTTGTTATTGAGTCTCTTGTTTTAATTTATTTATACTCTGTAACAAGCGGTCGGAAAATGGGAATGAACCGTTTTCAAGGAGCATTTCTAAAGAAATCTGTCCCATTCGGAACAGTTCCAGCAAAAACTCGTTCGATGCTACCCGGTATGCCGGAGAGGAAACGGATTCGGTGATGGATATATCGAATTCTGCATTACGGACTTTATCCGGAGATGCGAGTATTTGTCCTTCGGTAGCTTTATCTCCCGCAATTTCCAAATACCGGTTTTCGTCGTAAAACTGCTGGATGGTTTTCATCATTTTCGTATCTCGGTCTTCCCGAAAAGTTTTATAAGATTCGAACAGGTCGATGAGATTCAGACTTGCATTTTGGGTTTGTTGTGCATAAAGGGAGGCGGGAGTTCCCGATGCAGCGGTTTTTCCTTGCATAGCACCATGTACGCCAGAGATATCTTCTAACAGTCGCATTTGCAGGTTTAGAAGTTCATAAGCGCCTACATTGGTCGAATTTACGGCAATTTGTTGAGGAAGGGGCGCTCCCGGTTTCGGTTTGAATAAAATGATTCCGTTATATCGTGTCCATTCCTCAGCTACATCTTCGATGGTCATTCCGTCGGGAACTTGATCTTCTGGGAAAAGCAATACGCCTTTGGCACTCGATCCCATGATAAAATCAACCAATGTAATCAGTCGGTTTATATATCGTTGCTGGTCGATGATGTCTTCGACAAAAGAGTGAATTTCTCCGTCGATAAGCGGATAAAGTCGCATGCTGTAAGGGTGTTCTCCGTGCCAGTACGGGGTCTCTCCTTCATCCAAAATGTCTCCGAAAGGAGAGAAAAAGCGATAATACCAAAACTGGTCGATAAACCATTCGGTGCGGATCAGCGGAACGTCTTTACTGTCAATCCCTGCTTTTCCGGCATCGGAGATTCTTTTTCTGTTTTCCGCTTCGATGGCCGGTAAACGGTCTATTTCTTCTTTATAAAGTTTTCCGTTCAAAGTATCATGGCATTTTAACCGTTCACGATTTTCGAGCCTCCATATTTCTATTACCCGGCAGAGGTGGTCTTCTCCGGGAATCAGAAAGTCGAGATTGTCGATCCGCTCCGTGGTCAGGTTTGAATATTGACGGTACAGTTCTTCTTGATTGGCATTACTGTAAATTTCCCGGAGACGGGAAGCCCGTTTGCGAGAGCCTCCCGAAAAATTGGATAAGATTGTTGCGATAGGTACATCATGCAATTCTCCTATCATTGTGCAATCCCAATGTCGTATATCTTCCATATTGTTGAAGAAAATTCGGTTCGGGTTTATTTCGTTGATCCATACATCCGTTTTATTTCGCCTTTTGCCGTAAACTATTTTGTGGAAGCAGCTTCCCGAGATCAAAAATTCTTCGAGAGTCCTGCCGTCGATTTCCCACATTCGGTTATGTTGATAAACATATTCGAGGGCTATGCTCATCAGTTCTCCTAATTGTTGTTCGTTCCGGTCTCTGGAGATGCATACCGGTTGAGTCTGAGTGCTTCGGAATTGTCCGATGACGTTCTTTACCAGTTGACGGATCAGATTGTTTTTTAAGGGGACTTTCCCTTGTTCTTTCAAATATTGCTCTTCGGTTATCGTTCTTCCGTCCGGTAACGTTATTTTATCGCTCCATTGCTGTCCGAATGTATATTTTCTGTTTCGTTTTCGACGCCTGCGGTATGGTTCTATATTTTCCCATGCCTTTTTTGCCGTCCATAAAATTTTGTATTGAGAACGGTCGAATGTTTCGTCTTCTTTTTCTTTTCTCTTTTCTTGTTTCGGCATTAACCGTTTGTTGTTAAAGATTTTGTAATTGCAGTCATTCATAATGATTTTTATTTTACGGTTATAAGTCGGAGAGTCTGTTTCAGTCCTTTTTTTGTATTGGAGTATTATAAAGAATTTTAAACAGACTCTGGATTTACTTTCTCGATTGCAAAAAAAATATTGAATCGTTCCGGTTTTATGCGATAATTATAAAATCTTGCCTGAACGAATTCTTTTTTATAAATATCCCACGAGCCGGCATGTTCTCTATTCTATTTTTACCGAAAAAAAAATTGAAAGATAATATTATGCAACAGAACAGATTACAAATTAAGGGCATGTCGCATCAGTTACCTCCGGCAATGTGTGGCGACGGGGAGTGTAGCCGGATCGTGAACTTGAGATGCCGGAACGGTATTTGGGAAGCTGTCGGCGAACCCCGCTTATTATATACTCCGGAAGAAACTTCCCGTAAAGTCATATTTTTGCATTGTAACGAAGCCTATAAGCATTATATTTCGTATGACGGCACGAATCTTTATTTTGAGGCGGAGGAAAAGGATGGAGAGGTCTTTCCGACTGGATTGGAGGCATTGTGTGAGATCTCCGGACTGTCGAGAATAGAGTCGGTCGGAAATACGCTTGTTGTAATTACCAATACGGAAATATTTTATTTACTGTACAGAAACGGAATTTATGAGATATTGGGGACACGTCCGGATATGCCCGAAATATCGTTTTATTTGGGAGGAAGTATTCAGAGTACCGAGATCTTCGATACTTATACCTTGAAGGTAGAGACTCGGGATGACGGAGTTTGTCGTCTTTCCGATACAGACAAGAGGGCGTTTATTTCTTGGATATATGGTACGTATAGTAAATGTAAGAGTAAATTGCTGTCGGACGGTTATTTCGCCCATCCTTTTTTGGTGAGGTATGCACTCCGAATGTATGACGGTTCTTATATTCTTCCGTCTCCGCCTGTCGTCATGTTACAATCGGATAAAGCCGATACGTTGAATAATATTGAAGCGCTTTGCGAGCTGGAAGACGGATATCTGAGGCGATTTGTCGAAAATAAGTTCAATTTAAGGGGAGAGTCGCTTTATTATAATATCGGCAAGTGCGATTTATCGAAATGGTCGGATATTGTTACCGGGATAGATGTGTTTATTTCAAAAGAGATACCGGTAGTCAAGCAGGTTGCCATGACAGAAAATGACTATCGGTATGAGATACGGAATATTGGGGGTAAACAGACTCGGATTATTATTTTCGATGTGCCGCAATTGACAGAGGAGGAGGTCAGACGGAGGCTGTCGGAAGAGGTCGTATTCTTTAAAGTGGCATCCTTTTCCGGAAAGGAACAGATTGCTCAACCCTTTTCATTGGAATATAATTGTGATTTGAATAATCTCGAACAACAAGATGTATTGCCTTTGGATAATTTTTCTCATCATCGTATTACGGCGAAGACCTCTTATGTGTATAACGGGAGATTACATTTGGGAGGAATATCTATGTACTATTCCAGCGGTTTTCCCCTTTCGGTCTTTGCGTTGACACAGAATCGTTATAATGGGGTAGACTTAATCGATATCGATGTGCAACGGGGATATATCGAAGTGTACATGAACGGTTCTGACGGAGAGAGGCGTCTGGTAAATTCTTTTGAGTCTCGTATGTCTCTTAAAGGTCTTTCGGCTATGATTTCTTATCCTGACAGCCGAGCATATAAGATGAAAGTGAGGATATGCGATGATGCCGGAGGAAAACAATATGGAATAACGGTCGATTTGAAATCTTCTCAAGATCAGAATATGGCTTATTATGTTTCTCCGGATTTAAAACCTATTACTTTTTCTGAAATATCCGAACCTGATGAAGGCAAGATTCCGGAAGAGATAAATGCTGTGGAGCATACTCCCAATAAGTTGAGAGTATCGCAAATAAATAATCCTTTTGTATTTCCTCAAGAGTTTACTTATATTTTATCGGGAGGAGAGATTACCGACTTAGCGGCTGCTACGGCAGCCTTGTCACAAGGTCAGTATGGAGAGTTTCCGTTATATGTGTTTACGACAGAAGGTATATGGGCTTTGCAGCAGGGGAGTGAGGGAGTCCTTTACAGCAATCAACATCCTGTAAACCGGGAGGTCTGTTTGTCTTCGAATCTGATTGTTCCGATAGATAATGCTGTCGTTTATCTTTCCGAACAAGGGGTTATGGCTTTACAGGGGGCAGAGTCCAACTTACTTTCTCCTGTGTTCGGCGGAGTTCCGGATGCACTTCCTCAAGATTCGTCCGATGGTGATTCTATATCGTTATCGGAGGATTTTGTCCCGTTTAGAAAGTATATCCAAGGGAAATGTACCGCCGGGTATAACTATATCCGGCAGGAAATTATTTTCTTGAATGCCGATTATCGTTTTTGCTATGTATTGGGATTATCTTTTTCGAGTTGGTACTGTCGTATTGTTGATTGGAAATATTTATATAATCTCTACCCGGGTTTGCTTGCCGGAGATGAAAGCGGTAGGTTGTATGATTTGTGCTCCGAAGTTCAATCGGATATGCAAATAAGTGTGATAACCCGACCTATAAAATTGTTGCCCGATATTTATAAACGTGTTTCTCACATTGCATTACGTTGTTCGGTACAAAGGGCTGATTTGGTTTGTAAGGTGTGGGGTGCACAAGAGGCAGAAGGACGTTATTCATTACTTTATCGTTTTCGTATTGCCGGAGATGTGCCGGGACAAATACGGATGCGTCCGGTTTCTCCTCCTTTCAAGTATCATCGGATAGCGTGGTGCGGAACGGTCTCTTCCGATGCTCATTTCGATGTAATTGATTTAGGTTTCGATCCGGTATCTTCGGGTAAGAAATTACGTTAGAAAACAAAATCTGCCGGAAAATTTTTCTTCCGGCAGATTTTGTTCGATAAATTATTGCTTAGTCTCTTCTTTATCGAATGGAGATAAGTTGTCCCATCCTCCTCCTAATGCTTTGTAGAGATAAACGACAGCAATCTGTTCATCTCTTATGGCATTGCTAAGACCTGTTTGTGCAGAAAAAAATCCTCGTTGTGCATCTAATACGTCGAGATAGTTGATGACCCCGTTAATATATTGTAGTTGGGCCAGTTCTACATATCCTTTTGATGCTTCGTAAAGATTTTTTTTCAGGATACGGGCTTCTTTTACCTTGTTAAAGTTTACAATTGCATTTTTTGTTTCTTGAAAAGCTGTCAGAACCGATTTTTCGTATCGATAACAAGTCTGTCTGAATACCTCTTTCTGAGCCTTATGCTTTGCGATGTTTTTTCCAGCGCCGAAAATGGGAGAAAGTAATGTCCCTCCGATAAATCCGTAAGGAGAACGTAAAAAATCATTCAGAGAAGAGCTTTCTATCCCGTAAGTAGCTGTGAGAGTTAATTTCGGAAACATGTTCGTAAAGGCAACACCGACTTGGGCATGCGCCGCAATTAACTCTTGCTCGGCTTGTCTCAGATCGGGACGCCGCTCCAAAAGGGTCGAGGGTAATCCTACAGGCAATTGTTCGGGCAAATAGATATCGGGATTCATTTTTGCCCGGGTAATAACAGCTTCATATTCTCCGACAAGCAACGACAAGTCGTTTTCTTTTTGAGAAATCTTGTTTTCCAGTTCCGGTACTAATGTCGCTGTACGGGCAAGTTCTACTTGAGCCTGACGAAAAGACGTTTCCGAAGTCAATCCCCCTTCAAAACGGATTCTCGCCAGATCGAGACCTTTTTCCCATGTATCCAGTGTCTGGCGGACGATGTCCAGCTCGTTGTCCAATGCAACCAGTTCGTAATAGTATTGTGCGACTTGTGCGATCATCGACATTTGTAAAGCACGTCTTGCCTCTACCGATGCGAGATATTCGGCAATACTTTCAGCACGTGCCCATCGCAGATTTCCCCATAGATCGATTTCCCATGATAGGGAGAGTTTTCCCTCGAACGAATTATCGTTGTCGGGGTTATTCCCTCCGTCATTCGTATGTTCCCGTTCAGGATGTATAGCCGCATTTATGGTAGGGAATAAATCTCCGGTAGTTATTCTTTTTCTATATGCCAATTCTTTTATACGGGACGCTGCGATCAACATGTCTTTGTTATTATCGAGAGCCTTTTGTATAAGAGACTGCAATAAAGTGTCCGTATATATAGTTTTCCAATCCTGATCGGCCAGAGTTGACGAGTCGGAATGTTGTTCCGTAATTCTTTCGGGCAGGTGTAATTCCGGACGACTGTATTTTTTCCCTATTTTGCAGGAGTAGAGTCCGGTCATTATCAGAATAACGAATACTATGTATATTTTGGATACTATTTTCATGACCATTTTTCTTTGATTGACGCTTTGAGTTTATATATTAAAGTAAAGAAAAAGGGAACAAGGATAATGCCGAATGTGATGGAAAATATCATTCCGAAAAAGACTCCTGTTCCGATAGATTGCCGACTTGCCGAGCCCGGTCCGCTTGCCAATACCATCGGGAGCATACCCAAGATGAAAGCGAAAGAGGTCATGACGATGGGGCGGAATCGTTGACGTGCTGCATGAATGGCGGCATATATGATATCGGCACCTTTATCTACTTGAATTTTTGCGAACTCGACTACCAGAATCGCATTTTTAGCAGCTAATCCGATCAACATGACGAGTCCTATCTGGAAGTAGATGTCGTTTTCCATTCCGCAGACCCATATTCCTAAATAAGCTCCGAAAGCAGCTACGGGAAGAGATAACAGTACCGAAATAGGGACTAACCAGCTTTCGTATTGTGCTGCTAGAAATAAGAATACGAACAAGAAAACGAGGGCCATTATTATACCCGTTTTACCATCTGCTTTTTTCTCTTGAAACGAGAGTCCGCTCCATTCGATTCCGATGTTGGCAGGCAGATGTTTTTGCGCTATTTCTTCCATGATTTCCATCGCTTGTCCCGAACTGTATCCTTGTGCCGCCGCTCCTCGTATAATGGCCGTATTGAACATATTGAATCGCTTAATACTTCCCGGGCCGGTCGTGTAATCGGTCGTTCCGAGAGCGGTGAGAGGAACCATAGCTCCGTTACTTCCTCGCACGAAAAATAAATTGATGTTATCTTTATGAGCTCGATAAGGAGCTTCAGCCTGAATATATACTTTATAAATACGGTTGAACATGTTGAAATCGTTTACATATACCGAACCTGTATAAGCTTTCATTGTAGAGAAAATATCGGTTAGCGGTACTCCCAGTATGCGGGCTTTGTCCCGATCTACGTCGAAATAGAGTTGCGGAATTTCTGATTGTAGAGAGGAAGACAGTCCGGTTAGCTCTTTCCGTTGCAATGCGTAATGCATCAACGTATCTGCAGCCTGTATGAGATTTTGGAATGTTGCGTCTCCCCGTGCTTCAAGTTGCATTTCAAAACCGCCGGAAGATCCGAGTCCCGGTATGACGGGAGGAGTACTTAGAAATACTTTAGATTCGGGGTACTGAGAAAGTTCTTCTCGTACGGTTTCCATAATTTGTTCTACACCTACTCCTTCTCTTTCTTCCCAAGGTTTAAGGATCACCGTGAGTTCGCTTCGCGATTGGTTGCTTCCTACTCGAGGACTGCTTCCGGTGACATTTTGTACGTATGCGACAAACGGATTCTCCAGCAGATAGGAGACTGCTCTTTCGGTTACCTTTCGAGTTCGTTCCAAAGTTGCGCCTTCAGGAAGTTCTAATTCTACTTTAAAATAACCTTGATCTTCTTGCGGCATAAAACTGGTGGGAATAAAACGGGAAATAACGAACATGATGACCAGCATGATTCCGAATCCGGACAATATCCTTCTCGGATTCATCATCGCTTTTTGTATGAGGTTGGAATATTTTCTGTTTCCGGTAACCAACCAGTGGTTTATATATCGGAATAGAATATGTTTTCTCTTTTTCTTATTACTCGGCTTTAACAGCAGAGCACACATTGCCGGGCTTAATGTCAAGGCCACGACTGTTGATATGAGTACCGATACGACAATGGTTACCGTAAATTGCCGGTAAAGTTGTCCGGTGATGCCGCTAAGAAAACTTACGGGAATAAATACGGCACAAAGTACCAACGATGTCGCAATCAGAGCACTTGTCAGTCCGTTCATCGCTTTTTTTGTCGCCTCGTATGCTCCGATATGTTCTTCTTCCATAATCCGCTCGACATTTTCTACGACGACGATGGCGTCATCTACCACGATACCGATGGCGAGGATAAGACCGAGCATGGTCAGAAGGTTTAGAGAAAACCCGAATATCAGCATAAATCCGAAAGTTCCGATTAATGAGATCGGCACGGCAATTACCGGGATAAGGGTCGCACGCCAGTTCTGTAATGATAAAAATACGACAAGAATGACCAATCCCAATGCTTCGAACAGTGTTTTATAGACTTCGTGAATCGATTGAGAAATATAAGTCGTCATATCGAACGGTATTTCGTAACTCATACCCTCCGGAAAGTTCTTGCTGATTTCTTTCATGGCATCTTTTACCGCTTTCGCAACCTCTATCGCATTTGCTCCGGGAAGCATGTATATTCCTAATACGGCGGCATTCTCACCGTTGATACCGCTTTCGGTATTGTATGAAGAGGCTTCTAAGGAAACTCTGGCGACATCTTTCAACCGGATAAGAGAGCCGTCAGGATTGGCCCGGATGACAATATCCTCGAATTGCCCTACGGATGATAATCTCCCCTGGGTAGTGATAGGTATCGTTATGTCCAGTCCCGTTACAGGTTGCTGACCTAAGACACCGGCAGCCGATTCCCGATTCTGATCTTTCAGTGCGGTTTGCAGGTCTTGTACCGTTAATCCGAAGTTTGCAAGACGGTCGGGTTGTACCCATATTTGCATGGCATAGTAGCGGCTTCCGATATTCGATACTCTGCCGACACCCTCGATTCGACGTAATAAGTCGAGTACGTTGATCGTTGCGAAATTGCTTAGGTATATTTCATCGAATTTCGGGTCGTTCGATGTAAGACAAATCGTCATCAATTGGCTGGCCGCCTGCTTTTCTACGGATATTCCGTTTTGTATGACTTCTGCCGGCAGTCGCGATTCTGCCAGTTTTACCCTGTTCTGTATTTCTACGGCAGCAAGATCGGCATCGGTAGAAACATCGAAAGTCACAGTGGCGGAGAATCCTCCCGAGTTGGAACTGCTCGATTCCATATAAAGCATTCCCGGAGTTCCGTTTAATTCTTGTTCGATAGGTGTAGCTACCGCTTGTGACACGGTCGTTGCGCTCGCTCCCGGATAGGATGCGCTTATTTTTACCACCGGAGGAGTAATTTGCGGATATTGGTCTATCGGTAACAAGAAAAGCCCGATAAGCCCGACGATAACGATGACTAAGGACAGAACGATCGATAAGACGGGGCGGTCGATAAAAAATTCGCTTTTCATGATTCGCTCCTTTCTTCCGGTGTTTCAGGCTTGATGGCTTCGGTGACCGGTTTGACTTTTATGCCCGGAGTTAATTTGTGGTAACCTTCGGTAACGATCTTCTCGCCTGTGGCAAGACCTCGTTCTACAACCATTTTGTTTCCGATTTCCGGGCCTATTTCTATGAATCGTTTTTCTACGGTAGAGTCTTTGCGCATAACGAAGATATAAGCTCCTCCTTTTTCTAAAATTACAGCTTTGTTGGGAACAACGATGGCATCTTCACGGACATCGAGCAATAATTTTACTTTGGTGAATTGTCCCGGCAGCAATATCTGTTCAGGATTAGGCATCTCTGCCCGCACGGAAAATGTTCCGGTTTGCGGGTCTACTTGCGGCTCGGCAAAATCTACCAAACCTTTTTGCGGGTATATCGAGTTATCTGCAAGCGTAATCGTTATATAAGGCTGCCACGTGCGGGAGGTGTCCCGTTGTCCCAGATTGACATTTCTCTCTTTACTGCGCAAGTAATCCAAGGCAGTCATGCTGAAATCGACTAATACCGTATCGCTTTTGACAATGGTCGCTAATAGAGACTTTCCTCCCGGACCGACTAATGTTCCTACATCGACATGACGTTCGCTTATTCGTCCGGAAAGGGGAGAATGAACTGCCGTATATCCCAGTTCCATTTCGGCTTGCGACAGATCAGCCTCGGTCATGTTTACCGAAGCTGCCGCACTTTCGTATGCGGCAATCGCGTTATCGAGATCTAAGCGACTTGCTGCATTTTGAGCGTATAAGGGTTGTATGCGCTCTAAGTCACGTTTAGCTTTCAGCGCTTGAGCTTTATCTTTGGTAAGCTGGGCTTTTACTTTATCGACTTTTGCTTTGTATTGGTCGGGATTGATAATGAACAATAGCTGATTTTTAGGGACATAAGTTCCTTCTTCGAAGAGCATTTTTTCAAGGTAACCTTCTACCCGTGCACGAACTTCGACGAATTGCTGAGCCCGAATGCGTCCCACATATTCTCCATAAATTTCGACATCGTCTGTCGTTACGGTCTCTATGACTACCGTAGGTTCGGAGACGGCTGCTTTTCTGGGACGGCTTAGGACGTAATAGACGATTCCGATGACAATAATCCCGATGCTAACAGTCAGAATTTTTTTTCGATTAAACTCCATTTTGGCGATTGACTCTACAAATTTTTTCATATATAGTTTTTCAAATGATTCAAATAACTGAGTATATAACAATATCCGTGCAAAAAGCAGAATATTTGTCATTTTGTTGAAAATAAGTTATCTGATACTCCTATTTTGGTTTTGGCAAAAAAACAAGGGTGTAGATATTTTCTACATCCTTGTTGAATTTTTATATATCAGATCAGAACATTTTTGCAACACGGTCTACGGCTGCAACGAATGCATCAGCTTCTTCTTGGGTGTTATAGACGGCAAAAGATGCCCGAAGTACACCCTCCACGCCTAATGCCTGCATCAACGGTTGGGCGCAATGGTGTCCCGTACGTGTGGCAAAGCCGAGTTTATCGAGTAGCATCCCCATATCATAATGATGAATATCTTTTACAAGAAACGAGATAACAGCACTCTTTTCATGTGCAGTTCCGAAGATTCTCATGCCGTCTATCTGCATCAATTGTCCGGTCGTATAGTGGAGCAAGTTTTGCTCGTGAGCTGCAATATTCTCTATCCCGATATTTTCGATATAATCGAGGGCTGTCGCGAAAGCCATTGTTCCGATATAGTCGGGAGTTCCGGCCTCAAATTTATAAGGCAGTTCGTTGAATGTCGTTTTTTCGAAAGAAACATGCGAAATCATTTCACCTCCACCCTGATAGGGAGGCATGGCGTTCAGCCATTTTTCTTTACCGTATAATACTCCGATTCCGGTAGGTCCGTACATTTTATGAGCCGATAAAACATAAAAATCGACATCCATATCCTGCACGTCTATCCGAGTGTGAGGAGCAGCCTGTGCTCCGTCCAGCAAGACGGGCACATCGTGCGAATGCGATATTGAAATTATTTCTTTTACAGGATTTACAGTTCCTAAAACATTAGAGATATGTGAGAGTGATACGAGTTTTGTCTTTTCATTGAATAATGAGCGGAAAATGTCCATCTTCAGTTCTCCGTTTTCATCGATAGGCACGACTCTCAATGTAATTTTTTTCCGGTTTTGAAGCAATTGCCACGGAACGATATTGGCATGATGTTCCATTTCCGACAATATTATTTCATCTCCGTCTTTCAGAAAAGCGTCTCCGAACGAGCTTGCGACCAGGTTTATGGATTCGGTAGTTCCACGAGTAAAAATAATTTCGTGGTCGTGTGCTGCATGCAAATATTGCTGCACTCTTTTTCGTGCATTCTCGTGACCTTCGGTAGCTTCCTGGCTTAAAAAATGCACACCTCGGTGTACGTTTGCATTGATCCGGTCATATCCGTCTCTGATCGTATCGACGACACATTCGGGAGTTTGAGAGGTTGCAGCATTGTCAAAATAAACCAATGGTTTCCCATATACTTTTTGTTTGAGTATAGGAAAGTCATTTCGTATTTTTTGAATATCTAACATAATTGTATGGTCTCCTTTATTTTATTGACAGATATTACATCCTGCACATTTGTCGAGTTCTCCGCGAAATCTTTTTTCTACCAGTTGGCGCAATCGGTCTTTTAAGGCATCCATCCTGACGTTCTCGATTACATCGTTGGTAAAGGCGAACATCAACAGCATTCGTGCCTCAGCTTCGGGGATTCCCCGTGACCGGAGATAGAACAGCGCGTTTTCATCTAATTGTCCTACGGTAGCGCCATGACTGCATTTTACGTCATCTGCATATATTTCTAATTGCGGTTTCGTGTACATGTGAGCTTCTTTTGTAGCACAAAGATTCCGGTTGGTTTGATAAGCCGAGGTTTTCTGTGCGCCTTCCCGTACGAGAATACGTCCGCTGAAAGAGCCTGTCGATGAATCGTTCAGTACATATTTGAACAGTTCATTACTGGTGCAGTGAGGAACGGCATGATCGATGAACGTATGGTTATCTACCGATTGTTTTTTATCTGCTATCGCCATTCCGCACAAATGGGCTTCGGCATGTTCTCCGGAGAATGTCATCCGGTAATTGTTGCGAGTTGTGCCGTTATGAAGGGTAATGCCGTTAATAAGGACGTTCGATTTTTCAGCTTGATCTACAAAAGTAGAGGTTATCCGGTTAGTGTTCAGTGATGATTCTTCTATATCATAATAGTCGAATACCGCATTTTTACCGGCATAAATTTCGGTTACTTGCGATGACAAAAATTTCTTTTTATCCATCGTATGGTCACAAACCAGCAGACGAGCTTGTGCACCCTCTTCCAAAACGATCAACAGGCGGCGGTTTACCATAAAATCTGCGTCTCCCCGTAGTATATTGATCAGTTGTATCGGCTTTTCTATAATAACGTCTTTCGGTACATAAAGAAAAAATCCGTCTTGTACGAATGCCGTATTTAATGCGACGATTCCATCGTTTCGGGTACAAGCCTGTTTCCCGTAATAACGCTGTACCAGATCGGGATGAGAACGAGCCATTTCGTTAAGACTTCCGATAAGAACTCCTTCGGAAAGTTTTATTTTAGGATTTTCTTTTGTATAAAAACTGTCATTGACTATAAAGTAAAGCAATGTACTGAGATTCGGAACATCGCATCGAAATACTTCGTAAGGGTTTACGGGTATCTCTAAACGGTTCAGATTCAATCCGTAATCGGGAGCGAACAGATCCGGAATGTTCGTGTGCTTATACTCTTCATCGTTTGGGGAGGGAAATCCTGTTTCCCGGAAATCGGACATCGCTTTTTCCCGCAATGCGTTAAGTATGGGAGAAGCATGATTGTCGATGAGTGAATGGTACTGGTCGTACAATTCTATATATTGTTTTTCTATATTCATGATGTACAATGATAATGAAACGTCTGATTAAAAGGATCAGATTTGTTTATCGACTTCTTTTTTGATCCAATCATATCCTTTTTCTTCCAACTCCAAGGCCAGTTCAGGACCGCCTGATTTTACGATACGACCTTTATAAAGCACGTGAACAAAATCCGGAGCGATATAATCGAGCAATCTTTGATAGTGAGTAATTACGATTGTCGCATTTTGATCTGATTTCAACTTATTCACGCCTTCTGCAACGATACGTAAGGCATCTATATCCAGTCCGCTGTCCGTTTCGTCCAGAATCGACAAACGAGGCTGAAGCATAGCCATTTGAAAAATTTCGTTTTTCTTTTTTTCTCCGCCGGAAAAGCCTTCGTTTACCGATCGGCTCGCCAGTTTGTTATCTAACTCTACGATTTCGCGTTTTTCGCGCATCATGCGCAGAAAGTCTGTTGCGGATAGAGGTTCTAAACCCTTATACTTGCGTTGTTCGTTTACAGCGGCACGCATGAAGTTCACCATGCTTACACCCGGTATTTCTACCGGATATTGGAAACTCAAGAAAATGCCTTCGTGTGAACGGTCTTCAGGAGAAAGAGATAGCAGGTCTTTTCCATAAAAATTTACACTTCCTTCGGTCACTTCAAAGGCCGGATTTCCTGCCAGAACCGAAGATAATGTACTTTTCCCCGATCCGTTAGGACCCATAATCGCATGAACTTCTCCGGGTTTTACCGTCAGGTTAATTCCCTTTAATATCTCTTTGCCGTTGATACTGGCATGTAAATCTTTAATATCTAACATCGTATGTCGTCTTTTTTATGTTCAAATTAAAATATTCAATTATCCAACCGAGCCTTCTAAGGAGATTTGTAAAAGTTTCTGGGCTTCGACAGCAAATTCCATCGGGAGCTTGTTCATAACCTCTTTTGCGTAACCGTTTACAATCAGACCTACGGCATCTTCTGTCGGAATACCCCTTTGGTTGCAATAAAATATCTGATCTTCGCTGATCTTGGATGTAGTAGCTTCATGTTCTACGACTGCGGTATTGTTCTTTATGTCCATATACGGAAATGTGTGTGCTCCGCAATGAGAACTCAGCAATAAACTGTCGCATTGTGTATAATTACGGGCATTATCGGCACGAGGGGAAACTTTGACCAGTCCCCGATAGCTGTTTTGGCTGTATCCTGCAGAGATACCTTTGGAGACGATCGTACTTCTTGTATTCTTTCCTAAATGAATCATTTTCGTTCCCGTATCTGCCTGTTGGTGGTTATTGGTAACGGCAACCGAATAAAATTCTCCGATCGAATTGTCTCCGGCAAGTATGCAGCTCGGATATTTCCATGTAATGGCAGAGCCTGTTTCTACTTGTGTCCAAGAGATTTTCGAATGGTCTCCTTTACACATGCCTCGTTTCGTTACAAAGTTATAAATACCGCCTTTCCCGTTTTTATCACCGGGATACCAGTTCTGAACAGTAGAGTATTTTACTTCTGCACGGTCGTGGGCGATTATCTCTACTATTGCCGCATGCAGTTGGTTTTCGTCACGCATCGGAGCAGTGCACCCTTCGAGATAACTTACATAACTGTCGTCATCGGCTACGATTAAGGTGCGTTCGAATTGTCCCGTATTGGCTGCGTTGATACGGAAATAGGTTGATAATTCCATAGGGCAGCGTACCCCTTTGGGAATATACACGAACGAACCGTCGCTGAATACGGCGGAGTTGAGCGCTGCAAAAAAATTGTCACGATAAGATACTACCGAACCCAGATATTTTTTTACTAAGTCGGGATAATCTTTGACCGCCTCGCTGAACGAACAGAAAATTACGCCCAGTTCGGCGAGTTTTTCCCGGAATGTCGTTTTTACCGAAACACTGTCCATGACAGCATCGACGGCAATTCCGGAAAGTTTCATTTGTTCTTCCAAAGAGATTCCTAATTTGTTGAATGTTTTCAGTAACTCTGGATCTACTTCATCAAGGCTTTTCGGTCCTTCTTTTTTCTTAGGTGCAGCATAATAGCTGATTGCCTGGTAGTCGATAGAGGGAATATCTAAATGTGCCCAATGCGGCATCTTCAATGTTTTCCAGTGTTCATAAGCCTTTAGTCTGAATTCGAGAAGCCATTCGGGTTCGCCTTTTTTTTGAGAGATAAGCCTGATTACATTTTCACATAATCCGGTAGGAATCACTTCCGTTTCTATATCGGTTACAAATCCGTATTTATAATCGTTGAATGTAACGTCGTTTAATATTTGGTTAGGATCTTCTTGTTTCATATATATATTTTACATTTAGCCCATTATCGTTTATATCGGATAAAATGGGGATGTCGTAAGAATATCTTTTTAATAAACACACACTTATCTGTTTTGGTTTGTCTGTTTCTTTGTTTTTATTCTCGTTACGGAATGCTTGTTTAGATAAATCGAGAATAAAAGGAGCGACTTTTATTATTTCGGAATAAAAGTATGAATTTTCTTGCATTTTTGTATCTTTCGGATCTAACTCCTTGTGTAATAAATCATAAATATTCAGAACTGTACTGATTACAAGAATATATTTAAATCCGCAGAAAAGAACGCCTGCCCATTTGTCCGGAAGTCCGAGATGTAGCATCCGGGCAAAGCGTTGCATCAGTCGGGTGATAAATTTACAGGAGAAGAGAATGATCAAGAAAGTTACCAAATATGCGATTTTATGGTTGACGTATTCGGGAAACAGCTCTGTTTTATTCAATAGTAAACCCATGAAAGGAGATAACAGATTAGCCCCCAAAATAGCTAACAGTATTCCTCCCAAAGCTCCGATCTGACGAATAAGTCCTAAATGATAGCCTCGGAAAATACTGTACAAAATGAGTACGGCAATGACTATATCTATAATCTCGATTCTCATACTCCCTTTAAATCATTTGTCTCCGAACAGAAAAACACAGATGTCAAAAAGTTCCGGTTTGTCGGGTTACTTCTTTTACATCCGTGTTTATATTCTTGCTGCAAATAGGTAACCCGATTGTCTCGGTAATGCCTGTGCAGAGTTTTTACAATGTCTTTTTTACTTCGACCTCTTCATACGCTTCGATCAAGTCACCTATCTTGATGTCGTTGTAGTTGGCGATGTTAAGACCGCATTCATATCCGGTAGCAACTTCTTTTACATCTTCTTTGAATCGTTTCAGCGAACCGAGATCTCCGGAGTAAATGACGATACCGTCACGGATAAGGCGAATCTTGTTGGTACGTTTGATCTTACCTTCTTTAACCATACATCCGGCGACAGTTCCCACTTTTGTGATCTTGAAAGTTTCCCGTACTTCGACAGTCGCCGTAATTTCTTCCTTGATTTCCGGAGAAAGCATTCCTTCCATAGCAGATTTTACTTCCTCTATCGCATCGTAAATAATCGAGTAGAGTCGAATATCCACACCTTCTTTTTCTGCAAGACGGCGGGCTGCCATAGACGGACGTACTTGGAATCCTATGATGATTGCGTTTGATGCCGCAGCTAAGGTAATATCCGATTCGGAAATTTGTCCTACGGCTTTATGCAATACGTTTACCTGAATTTCTTCAGTTGATAATTTGATCAGAGAATCGCTCAATGCCTCTACCGAACCATCAACGTCTCCTTTTACGATTACATTCAGTTCTTGGAAATTACCGATGGCAATACGTCTTCCTATATCATCGAGAGTCAGTAGCTTGTGTGTCCTCAATCCGAGTTCTCGCTGTAACTGTTCTCGCTTGTTTGCAATCTCACGTGCTTCTTGCTCACTTTCCATTACGTGGAAAATGTCTCCTGCTTGCGGAGCGCCGTTCAAGCCTAAGATCAATGCGGGTGCAGACGGTCCGGCCTCATTGATCCGAGCATTTCGCTCATTGAACATGGCCTTGACACGACCGTGGTGTGTTCCTGCAAGAACAATATCTCCGGTGCGAAGAGTTCCGTTTTCTACCAATACGGTAGCTACATATCCTCGTCCTTTATCCAGAGTCGATTCGATTACCGAACCGGTAGCTTTACGGTCGGGGTTTGCTTTTAAGTCGAGCAACTCGGCTTCGAGTAGAACTTTTTCGAGCAGTTCGTGTACTCCTGTACCCTTTTTGGCCGAAATATCTTGAGACTGATATTTTCCACCCCATTCTTCGACAAGGTAATTCATGTTGGCCAATTCTTCCTTAATCTTATCGGGATTGGCGTTGGGTTTATCGACTTTGTTAATGGCAAATACGATAGGTACTCCTGCTGCCGATGCGTGGTTGATTGCTTCGACGGTTTGCGGCATCACGCTGTCGTCTGCGGCAACGATGATGATTGCGATGTCCGTAACTTTAGCTCCTCGTGCACGCATGGCAGTGAAAGCTTCGTGTCCGGGTGTATCCAAGAACGTGATTCTTCTACCGTCGCTCAATTTTACATTGTAAGCCCCGATATGCTGGGTGATACCTCCGGCTTCACCTGCGATGACATTCGCATTACGGATATAGTCGAGTAACGAAGTTTTTCCATGATCGACATGTCCCATAACCGTGACAATCGGGGGACGGTGAGTCAAGTCTTCTTCTTTATCTTCTTCTACATTGATCGCTTCTACTACCTCCGCACTGACATATTCTGTCTTGAATCCGAACTCTTCTGCTACGATATTGATCGTTTCCGCATCGAGTCGTTGGTTGATAGACACCATGATACCGATGCTCATACAAGTAGCGATAACGTTATTTACCGGTACGTTCATCATGACGGCCAGATCGTTAGCGGTAACGAACTCGGTCAGTTTCAGAATGCGACTTTCTTCCATCTCCTGCTCTTCCAGTTCCTGAGCTTTGTTGGCAAAAGCTTCGCGTTTCTCTTTACGCCATTTTGCACTCTTTTTCTGTCCTTTAGTTGTCAGTCTGGCCAGTGTTTCCTTGATCTGTTTCTGTACATCCTCTTCACTGATTTCAGTTTTTACCGGTTTTTTCAGTTTCAACTTAGGCCCTTTTGGGTTACCGTTGTTTCGAGATTGCGGATTTGTGGTCGGCGCATTCTTCTCAATATCGATTTTTTCTTTGCGGATACGTTTCCGTTTTTTGCGTTCCATATCCGTTTCTTGAGATTCGGCCGTTTTTGCGTCCGCAATAAGCGGCTTTTTCAGATCATTGCGCTGTTTATCTTTAGCTTCGCGCTCTTTCCTTTTCTCTTCTTTTGTTTTTTTCTTCGGACGAGTTTGTTGATTTAGTGCTGAAAGGTCTATTTTTCCGACAACATTGATATTCGTGGTCAGTTTAGGCCGGTTTAGCGTAAATATTTCGTCTTCTTTTGTTTCTTCGTTCATATGGATGGGTTCATCGTCCTCTTCTTCTTCGGAATTCTCGTCAATATCGTTTTCTGAAGTCAGATTTTCTTCCTCTTCTTCGATATTTGCAGTTTGGGGTTCTTCTGTAATTTCGGGTTCTTTTATAGAAATTTGTTCTTCTTCCTGAATTTCCTTTTCAATCTCGTTATGATCTTGTACGGATTCTTCGGTAACTGTTTTTTCCTCTTTGTCCGTTACGGTCTCTTCCGGTTCTTCTTTTTTAGGAGCTACCGGGCGGTATAGATTATTTAAATCTATCTTTCCGACTTGTTTTATTCTCGGTTTTAATTCTTCGTCTATAGTTGTCGCTATTTCCGTTTTTCCCGATTCATTGTCCGATGCGGGTTCTTCATAGCCTTCGAGAGCGACGGTTGCTTTGTTTTTGTCTTTATTATGACGCTCCTGGCTGATACGTTCCGATTCGATTTTCAGATTTTTATCCGTACTGAACTCTTTTACCAGCAGGGTATACTGTTCGTCACTGATTTTCGTATTGGGATTTGACTCAATAGAAAATCCTTTCTTTTGCAGGAAATCGACAGCTGTCTGAATTCCTACATTTAAATCTCTTGCTACTTTATTTAACCTTATCGTCATAATCGTTTTTTAGCGTTATACAAAATGAAAGAAGAATATTTAGTCGGGTTCCGGGAGATTTTCCAGACTGGGAAACAGGGTAAATCCGTCTTACTTCGCAGTATGACGGATTTCCTTTCTATTCTTCTTCAAATTCTGCTTTTAATATATTAATTATTTCATCAACGGTGTTTTCTTCGAGATCTGCTTTTTCGATCAATTCTTCACGGGACATTGCCAATACGCTTTTGGCTGTAGCACATCCGATAGCTTTTAGGGCTTCTATCACCCAACCGTCGATTTCATCTTTAAATTCATCAAGATAAATGTCTTCTTCTTCTGTTTCATCGATGTCACGATATACGTCGATCGTATATCCGGTCAGCATACATGCTAATTTTATATTCAGTCCTCCTTTGCCGATAGCGAGAGAAACTTCTTCAGGTTTTAAGAATACTTCGGCTTTTTTTTCTTCTTCGTTCAGACGAATTGAAGAAATTTTTGCCGGACTCAATGATCTTTGGATAAACAGAGATGTATTTGCGGTATAGTTGATTACGTCGATATTTTCATTTCGCAATTCTCTGACGATACCGTGAATACGAGCACCTTTAACCCCGACGCAAGCGCCTACCGGATCTATGCGATCGTCATAAGATTCTACCGCAATTTTGGCACGTTCTCCCGGGATACGTGCTACTTTGCGAATAGTAATCAGACCGTCATGTATTTCCGGAACTTCCAGTTCGAACAACCGTTTCAGAAATTCTTCCGAAGTTCGGGATATGATAATTTTCGGATTATTGTTTTTGTTATCGACACGGGCGACTACCGCTCTTGCGGTTTCTCCTTTACGATAAAAATCCGAAGGAATTTGCTCTGTTTTCGGAAGAAGAAGTTCGTTCCCTTCATCATCGATAAGAAGCATTTCCTTTTTCCAGATCTGGTAAACTTCTGCACTGACGATTTGTCCGATTCTATCTTTGTATTTATTGTAAATAGCATCTTTTTGCAGTTCCAGAATTTTTGATGCCAATGTCTGACGCAGGTTTAAAATAGCCCGGCGTCCGAATTTTTCGAAAATTACTTCGTCGGTAACTTCTTCACCTACTTCGTAATCGTTATCGATTTTTTTGGCCTCGGATAAAGAGATTTGCAGATTGGGATCGCTGACTTGTCCGTCTTCGACTACTTCGCGGTTTCTCCATATTTCAAAGTCCCCTTTGTCGGGATTTACAATAACATCGAAGTTTTCGTCCGTACCGAACATTTTCGCTAATACGTTGCGGAACGATTCTTCCAACACGCTGATCATTGTCGTTCTGTCAATGTTCTTCAGTTCTTTAAACTCCGAGAACGTGTCGACCATGCTGATTGCTTCCTCTTTTTTGGCCATATTTATTTAAATCTGATTAAATATTTTGTGTACTTTATTTCATCATAACCGAAAGCGAGATCTTCCGAAACCTCTACTTTCCGTTTACTGGTTTCTGTCTTTACTTTTTTTGTTATTGTGACAATAAATTTATCTTCGTCCGCTTCCTTTAGGACTCCGTTGAGCTTTAATCCCGATTTGGTGAGGACTTCGACTTCATTGCCTATATTTTTTTTATACTGTTTCAGAACTTTGAACGGAGATGTAATGCCTGCCGACCCTACTTCAAGCTCATAGTCTTCTATATCTCGGTCGAGGTGTTCTTCTATAAATCTGTGCAAGGTCGAGCATTGTTCTATATCTATGCCCTCTTCGTTATCTATTTCAACAATGATACTGTTGCCCGGCTTTACCTGAACATCTACCATAAAGCAGTCTGTTCCCGACAGTCCTTTTTCTACAAGTTCCTTTACAAAATCTTTTTCTATCATTCAACTTCTTTTAATGGGGAAGGAGATGATGTCTAATATGTTTTTCGATAGCGATAGTTTTATATTAGAACAAAACGAGGGGGCAATGTGCCCCCTCCTTCTTCTCCCTTTTGCGTTGCAAATATACAAAATATAGGTACGTCAACAAATAGTTCGGTTGCATTTTCCTATCATAATGCAAAATTATTTTATTATTTTAATATATATTTATATGTATTAATATATCGGATTCTATTCAATAGGAAACGGGAAAGACTTGAGTTCTTTTTCTAAAATTTTCTCTTTGCCTTGACAATATCGGTTACATAGTTGGTGGAAACGTTCTCCGTGATTCATTTCAGATAAATGAGCTAATTCGTGAAAAATTACGTAATCAATCAGGCGATCGGGCAGAAACATAAGATGATAGGACAGGAGTATATTGCGTCGCATATCGCATCTGCCGAGCCGTTTCCGTCCATGAGACACCGATACGCTGTTATAGGTCAGGTTTAATTGTTTGGCTAATAAATCGAGGCGTTCCGGCAGGTACTTTTCGGCCTCTTGTTTGATGAATCGTTTGATACCGGCAGATATGATTCTTTGGGTTTCGGGAGATTCGAAATCTGTCGTGTCGGGGCAGAATATAAATAGCGTATTGTTGTATAGCTTGAACAGGTATTTGTTTTTGTTATGTGTTTGTATGGCAATGGTAAAGTTTCGGGTTTCGAGCAAAGTTCCCGGACGTAATATTTTGTCGTTTTTACGTACGTATATTTTTCGTATGTTTTCCCTGTTTTTGTTTATGGATTGTGTTATCTGTGCGTAGGTAATACCTTCCGGAACGGTTATCTGTAGTGAATTATCCCGTATCTTGAAAATGAGATGCCGGGCTGTCGGGTGGAGATACAGAATTATTGTACCGAATTCGGGGTCTTCGTATTGATATTTTTTCATGTGGCAAATATATTGTTTTTATCAAATACTGTGTGTCTATAAATGTTAGAGTCTATATAAATTTTCCTACAAAGAGATTTTATCCGGTTATTTTTTGTGTTTTTTCTACACTGTTTTCTCGCTTTCATTCATCGGATGGTCTACTATCTCCTTTGTAAGAACAAAAAAATTAGAAGAAGGTATTAAACTTGACCTGAACAAAATTTAAACAGACTTTAGGTGAACTAAATTTGCATAAATAGTTTTCTTTATCGTGTTTTGTTCTGATCTGTTTGGCATTATCATGCTATTGTATATTAAAATATTATATGTATATTTGCGGTGTTCGGGCCTGCGAGCCTGAAGATCTTCTGCGATTATCCGATACCAAAGTAGCGGGTAATCGCAGTCGTATTTTTAGAGGATCGCTTTGTGTTATATTACCTCTCCTTTTTGACTTATCACAATTGCTCCATTTAAATCTGCTGATTCGATCATTTTTGCATTGACAACTGATTGAGTTTATCATTCTTTAATTTGTGCTGTTTTTAAGTCGATCTTAATGACCGCATAATCCGCCTGTTTTTGTGGCTTGTGCTTAAAATTAGCAATATTACACTTTGTGTTTCTTGTATATGTACTTTTCATTTTTTTTCGTGTTTTGTTCTGATCTGTTTGGGGTTAAGAATATTTATATGTATCGGAAATTTTCTATATAAATGTTTTTAACGTCTATATAAGGTTAAAATTAGTACCTTGTATTACAAGGTATTTATATTTTGTGTTATATTTGTAGCGTAAAGGTGTAATGTATGAATACGGAAAATATAAAATCTCAGATGCGCAAGGGGATTCTTGAGTATTGTACGCTCTTGATTCTTAGTAAAAAGCGGGCGTATGTGTCGGATATTATACAATCTTTGAAAGAATCTCGTCTTATTGTGGTCGAAGGTACGCTTTATCCGCTGTTGACACGCTTGAAAAATGCCGGTCTGCTTGATTATGAATGGGAAGAATCTCCTCAAGGTCCTCCTCGAAAATATTATCGTTTGACAGAGACCGGGAGAGCGTTCCTGAATGAGTTGGAAAGTGCTTGGATAGAATTGAACCGCACAGTCGAACATATTCGGGAGATATAGTTTTATATAGATGATAAATAATATATATAATAGATATGAAAAAGACGCTAACGGTAAATCTGAATAATACGGTATATCATATCGATGAAGACGCTTATAGCCAGTTGCAGGATTACTTGGAAAGTCTGAACGATTATTTCCGGAATGAAGAAGGAGCAAGCGAGATATTGAGCGATATCGAGGCTCGTATTGCCGAGTTGTTTAAAGAAAGAATGCGTTTCGGTATGCAAATAATTACGGTGCGCGAGGTGGATGAAATCATCTCTGTGATGGGACATCCCGAAGATTTTGCTTCTGATACGCTGAATATTGAAACCGATGATAAGGAGGTCGGAGAAAAAGAAGTTGAAAATCAGGATACTGAAAAAGGGGAGGATGGAACGACACCTCAGGAAAAAATTCCCGAGAGAAACCGACGGCGTCTGTTTAGGGATAAGGACGATGCTTTTCTTGGCGGTGTAGCTTCAGGATTGGGATATTATCTCGGTGTCAGCACAGCGCTTGTCCGCATTTTGTTCGTATTGTTTACTTTTCTTACCGGATATGCGCTTCTGATTTATTTGGTTTTGTGGATTTGTATTCCGGAGGCTAAAACTGCTGCACAGAAATTAGAGATGAGAGGGGAGGCGGCGACGGTCGATAATATCAAACGATTTGTTTCCGAAACGATAGCAAAAGAGGAATTAGGACCGGAGAAAAAAACTTTCGGTGATTATGTGCTTTCGGCAATTAAGATCGTATTGAAATTCGTATTTATAATTTTCGGTGGATGTCTTGGTTTTATTTTGCTGGTTCTTTTGTCTTCTTTATTGTTTGTGTTATTGGCGGCGGCCGGAGGCACGGTTGGAATTGTTACGCAAGGCATAGATCCGTTTTTTATGCAGATGTTCTCTGTCGTTCATTATCCGTGGATGTTGACTGCCGTTTTGCTGGTATTGCTGGCCATTCCGGTATATGCCGTATTGAGAATGGTTTTAGGGCGTGTATTTAATTTCCCTCCCCAATCCCGCTGGGTGACAGTCTTGTTGGTTATATTGTGGAGCATAGCTTTTGTTGCCGGTATGGTAATGTGGTTTATTTCGTTACCCGGAATACACACTGTATTGAATCAGTATCAGGGGAATATAATATAGGTGGCTCGGTTGATTTAGATTGCTTCTAAGGGATTATTATTTTAAAAGCCTTTGTCCGTTTGATTCGGATAAGGGCTTTCTTCTTTGGTATAATTTTATTGACTGTTGCGATAAGCTTGAGGACTCATGCCGACATGGCGTTTGAAATATTTTCCGAAAAATGATACGTTCGGGAAATTCAAGGAGTAAGAAATTTCCTGTATTGTCAATTCTGTCGATTTTAGTTGGGCTTTAGCGTCGAGGATTACCATTCGGGCAATAATGTCGGAGGCGGTAAATCCTGTGATTTGCTTTATGGTCGTGCACAAGTGTTGCGGAGTGATATTCAGTTGTTCGGCGTAAAATGAGATGGAACGTTCTCGTGTATAATGTTGCATGACAAGTCCGACAAACTGTTTCCGGATTTCTTCTTTCCGGGTAAGGGCAGGCGGATTCAATGTATGTTTCTGATACATGTATCCGATTCCTTGCAGCATCGATTGTAGGATGCTCTTGGTAATTTCCGTATTGAATATTTCTGTGATCTGTTCCTGGGTTTTCACCAGTAAAGAAAAATATTCTGCAAGAAGTTCTGCGCTTTCTTGTTTTAAGGATATTACCGGATTTTCTATGACTTGAGGCAGGAAATCTGCTGAAAATTTTACCATGTTGGTTTGGCTCAGAAATTCCGATGAAAAAGCGACGAAACACAATCGGACTTTTCCTTGTTGTCCGATAAACTGAAGGATATTTCCCGGTAAAATAGAGACGAAATCATTCTTCTTTATATAATAGTCGGTCATTTTTATGGAAGCATGTATCTCTCCTTCTAAACATAACACGAAGATTCCGGCTTTTAATCGGAACGGTTGTTTGTAAAATGCCAAGATTTCTTCGGTGATATCTGTTCCTATAATGATATTTTCAGATATGTCGAATTGTGGTAAATCGGTTCTAAGCATATCTTGTATTTTTAATATTCGATTGCAAAAATAAGAAAATAAAACCGATATTCCTGTGAAAATATTAAAAATAGATCAATTTATATATTGTATCGTTTATCTGCTCCCCACATGAGTTTGTCTCGTAAGGTATCGATAAAAACGTGATTGTTCCGTTTTACGATAGGGATGGTGAAAGGGGCTTTGCAAATAATTAATTCATGATTTGTACCCATCATGGCGGAACGTCCGTCCAGACTTACCAAAAAGTTGTTACTTCGGCTTTCGATTTGCATACGGATCGTATCTTGATCATTGAATACCAAAGGACGGACATTCAAACTGTGGGGAGCAACCGGTGCTATTACGAAGTTCGGAGCTTGCGGAACGAGTATCGGGCCGCCTACGCTCAATGAATATCCGGTCGATCCGGTAGGAGTCGAAACAATTAGCCCGTCAGCTTGATAGGTGTTCAGAAATACATCGTTCAAATATGTGCGGATGGTGATCATTGAAGAACTGTCTCTTTTCAGAATGGCGGCTTCGTTCAGTGCAAAAGGCCAAAACTTAACGGGGAGAGCATCTGCTTTTAGTTGTAGTAGAGAACGTTCTTCGATTCGGTAATCGCCGTTAAACAGTTCTGCTACAGCTTCATCTATTTCATTTTCGGCTACATCGGCAAGAAATCCGAGACGTCCGGTATTGATTCCCAATATCGGGATGTGTTTGTTACCGACCCGTTCGGCAGTTTTTAAGAATGTTCCGTCTCCGCCGAGGCTGAGAGCCATATCTGCCGAAAAATTATTGTCTGTAATCAGCTTGCTGTATCGAGGTTCTATTTTCATTACAGTATGCAGAAAGCGGTAGAACTCTTCACAAATAAGAATTTCCGCATTATATTTGCTTAATGCGTTGAAAAGATGCTTTGCCTGTATGCTTTTTTCTGCTTGATATAAATTCCCGAAAATGGCTATTCTCATCGTTATTTACATTTTTTATGAGCTTTTTGATCTTTTGCTAACGTTTTTCTTTAGATTTCTGTAAAACCTATTAATTTTGCATCAGCACAAAGTTCTTTTGCAAACGTACATAAAATTTTTGGCTTCGGAGATATTTTTCAGTCTTACCGGGTCGAAAAAAGTTCTTTTTATCATAAGTAGAATTAATTTTGGAAAAATGACCAAATTAAGTGTAAATGTAAATAAGATTGCCACGTTGCGTAATGCCAGAGGTGGTAATATGCCTAATGTCTTGAAAGTTGCGCTGGACTGTGAAGTTTTTGGCGCTGACGGAATCACGGTACATCCTCGGCCGGATGAACGACATATCCGCTATTCTGACGTGCATGAGCTCAGACCTCAGTTAAGAACTGAATTCAACATTGAGGGTTATCCGTCCGATCCTTTTATAAATTTGGTGTTGCAAGTCAAACCGAATCAGGTGACGTTAGTTCCCGATGCTCCGGATGCGATCACTTCCAATGCCGGTTGGGATACACGTACGCATTTCGATTTTTTAAGCGAGATAATAGACCGATTTAATCAAGTCGGTATTCGAACATCGATCTTTGTGGATACCGATCCTGAATTGATAGAGTTTGCCGCCAAAACCGGGACGGACAGAATCGAATTATATACCGAACCGTATGCTTCGGCTTATGCTTCGGATCGTGAAAAAGCTGTCGCTCCTTTTATCAAAGCTGCGGCATTGGCTCATAAATTGGGCTTGGGTATCAATGCCGGACATGATCTGAATCTTGAGAATTTGCGATATTTTCATGAGCAGATTCCTGTTTTGGATGAAGTTTCTATCGGGCATGCTCTTATCACTGATGCCCTTTATCTGGGGTTGCAGGAGACTATTCGCCAATATAAAGATTGTCTTAAATAACATCGATAACCGAAAAATAAAATTATATGAATTTGTTGCTTTCTCTTTTAGCTGATGCTAATATGGTAATGCCGGTTTCTGCCGGGACGACTGCAGCTCCTGTTGCTGAGTTGAATATGTGGGATTTGTCGCTGAAAGGCGGTGTTATTATGATTCCGCTTCTGATATTGTCTATTCTGGCAATTTATATCTTTATAGAACGTGCTGTGGTCATCCGTAAAGCGGCACGGGAAGACCGTACGTTTATGGATCGCATCAAAGACTATATCCATGAAGGAGATGTAGATGCGGCTTTGAATCTTTGTAAAAAGACCGATACACCTTATGCGCGCTTGATTGAAAAAGGAATTACCCGATTGGGTCGGCCTATGAATGATGTGCTGGTAGCAATAGAGAATGTCGGTAATCTCGAAGTTGCGAAGCTGGAGAAAGGTTTTCCTTGGTTGGCAACGGCTGCGGCGGGAGCGCCGATGCTCGGATTTCTCGGTACGGTGACCGGTATGGTAAGAGCTTTTTACAATATGGCATCTGCCGGAACGAGTGCCGATATCACAACTTTGTCCGGAGGTATTTATGAAGCGTTGGTTACTACTGTCGCCGGTTTGGTCGTGGGGATTATCGCTCTGTTCGCTTATAATTATTTGGTAGCCCGTGTAGATGGAGTGGTCAATCAGCTCGAAGCCAAAACTATGGAATTTATGGATTTGCTGAATGAACCTGCAGATTAAGTTGGAGGTGAAAGTATGGCTCTGAAACGAAGAAATAGAATAGAGGCCTCATTCAGTATGGCTTCTATGACCGATGTGATTTTTCTGTTACTGATCTTTTTTATGGTAACTTCGACTTTTGTTTTTCCGAATGCGATAAAAGTGCTGTTGCCGCAAAGTAAAGAGCAAACGGCCGCAAAGCCTTTGGCAAGGGTGACAATCGATGCACAGCTCAATTATTATGTCTCTTTCGGCAATGAAGCGGAACATCCTGTTCAGTTGGAGGAAATAGCTCCTTATTTGCTGAGTGCATTGAGTAAAGAACCGGATATGTATGTTGCTCTTTATGCTGATGAAAGCGTACCTTATAGAGAAGTTGTTAAGGTGTTGAATATTGCCGGAGAGAATAAATTGAGAATGGTATTGGCTACGCGTCCTATAAAGGAGTAGTCCCGAAAATTATGATCTGTGAAAGACAAGACGAAAAATAAATTATGTGGTATAGCGGGGACGGTGTTATTCCATCTCCTGTTATTTCTTATGTTGTTTTATTTTACTTTTCCCCGTCCGGAGATTCCGGATGAGGCAAGCGGTGTTTTGGTTCAGTTGGGAACAATCGATGAGGCGAGCGGGACTTTTCAACCCGAAATGAGCGGGCAGAACGTTGCTGATGCGATGGAGGCCGAGATACCGGATGAAGCGTCCGAAGAATCTATCACACAGGATATAGAGGAGAGTGTGGCTGTCCCGGATAAAAAGAAAGAGGAGAAGAAACAGCCTGAGCCCGAGAAAAAAACACAACCGAAGCCTGAGGTAGATAATAGAATTAAAAATCAAGTGGCCAATGCTTTCAGTAAAGGGCATGCCGGATCTAATCGAGGGACATCGGATAAGGGTTCTGGAGCAGAAGGAAGCCCGAACGGAAATAGTACTACCGGTGCTAAACATGGCTCTCCCGGTTACGGAGATTATGATTTGGGCGGTCGAGGTTTAAAAGGGGAATTGCCTATTCCTCAATATGATGCCAGTAATGATGAGGGAACGATCGTTGTTTCGATATATGTCGATGCTCAGGGAAAAGTAACTCAGGCTGCGGCTACGCCGAGCGGCAGTCGCGGAACGGCATATGCCAATCTTACGTTACGGGCAAGAGCCGAAGCGGCTGCACGGAAAGCTGTTTTTGAAAGAAAACCGGGTGCGGTTACCGAGAGGGGAACGATTACTTATTATTTCAGACAAAATTGATTTAGGGTAATTTCGGCCTTTATTACGAGAAAGAATGAACGGTACGGTTATTTTACTTATTATTGTCATCTATTTTGCTTTTCTGATGCTTATATCGCATTTGACCGGGCGTAAAAGCGATAATGACACATTTTTTTTGGGAGGGAAACAATCTCCTTGGTTTTTGGTTGCGTTCGGAATGATCGGTACATCTATCTCCGGAGTGACGTTTGTTTCTGTTCCCGGTATGCCGTTGAGTATCGACATGACTTATTTGCAGACCGTTTTGGGGTTTACGGTAGGATATCTCGTTATTGCAAAGATATTGTTGCCGCTTTATTATAAGCTTAATCTTACGTCTATTTATACATATCTTGAAAAGCGTTTCGGTCGAAATGCTTATAAAACCGGGGCATCGTTTTTCTTGCTTTCTAAAATCATAGGTGCAGCTGCACGTCTTTACATTGTCGTACTTATTTTACAACGTTTTGTGTTCGATGCATGGAATGTGCCTTTTGTCGTTACATCGACTGTGATCGTTGCGCTTATTTGGCTCTATTCCCACAGAAGCGGAATAAAGACGATCGTCTGGACGGATGCTCTGCAAACAGCTTTTTTACTGGGAGCTTTAGTGTTGATAATTTGGCAGTTGACCGATAAGATGCAGCTCGATTTTCCCGGAGTGGTGAATACGGTCAGAAACAGCGGTATGGATCGGATTTTTGTTTTTGATGATTGGCAGACAAAACAGAATTTTTTTAAGCAATTTTTCAGTGGCATATTCATAACGATTGTTATGACGGGGCTCGATCAGGATATGATGCAAAAAAATCTCTCTATACGGACCTTGAAGGCTTCTCAGAAAAACATGTACTTTTACGGAGTCGCTTTTCTTCCGGTAAATCTTTTGTTTCTTGTTTTGGGGATTTTGCTGATTACGTTTGCCGGTCAGCAGCAAATAGCTATACCTGCTCTGAGCGATGAAATGCTTCCGCTTTTTGCTACGCAATATTTAGGATTTCCGGTGCTGTTGTTTTTCTGCATAGGAATTATTGCGGCTGCTTTTTCCAGTGCCGACTCGGCATTGACGGCTCTCACTACCTCGTTTTGTGTCGATATTCTCGAGGTCGGGAGATATCCGGCTTCAAAAGCGGTATTATGGCGTAAACGGGCGCATGTTTTCATTTCGTTGCTTTTTGTCATTATTATTTGCGTGATCAGGGCTGTGAATGATAAAAGTATTATCGATGCTATCTATACGATAGCGGGTTATACTTACGGTCCGTTGCTCGGTCTTTTTTCTTATGGACTTTTCATGCACGGAAATCCTCGGGATAAATGGATACCTTACATCGCATTGTTGTCTCCAGCTCTTTGCTTCGGTCTCGATTTCTTGTTGAGAGAATTATATGGTTATAAACTGGGATATGAGATGCTGATGATAAATGGGGCGTTGACATTTGTCGGGCTTTATCTGGTCGCTTTGGGTAGAGACGGAAAAAAGAGCCTCTGTCCGGAATTTTGATATTCGGGAGATATAAATATAAAAAACCGGAAACAAATCTCGTAATATTCATTTCCGGTTTTATTTAGAAAATTTAAACAGACTCTTACTCTTTTACATAAGGTTTTATAAGATCGCGCCACATGACATAAGCCGTCCCTAATAAATGTAGTCCGTCATTGGTATATTGGATATTCATTTTACCTGAAGAGTTGGCAAAAAGGGAGTAAACGTCGACATAGGTCAGTTTATTTTCCTTTGCGATTTTTTTCAGTTCTTCATTGATCGGGACAACCATTTGCCAGCGGGATGTGTGTTCCTCGAATTTCCCGAAATAGTCGTTTACAGGTAGTAGACTTTGTAGGTATAATTTCGTTTTGGGAGAAACTTTTTTAATCTTTTTTACTAATTTGTCGATATTCCCGGTAATTTCTGTGATGCTGTGACCTTTAGAAATATCGTTTATGCCTGCCATTAAAAATATTTTGGATGGCTTCCCTTTCAGAATTTCGTCTATGCGATCATTTATGCCGCTAATGACGTCTCCGCTTATTCCTCTGTTTTTGACATTTTTGTTTTTAAGAAGTTCGTGCCATTCGCAGCCGTTTGTGATACTGTTTCCTAAAAAAACAATGTCTTTGGACGTGATTGGCAATATGTCGAATAAAGACGCACGTTGATAATAATAGGTAGAATATCGGGGTAGGGCATATCTGTCAGTGCCGTTCGTGATCCAATCTAATGAGAACCGCATAAAATACAGGCTGAATCCGTCTTCTCCCGGTAGATTTTTGTCCCATTTGCCTTCCTCGACGACAATGCCGATCGTTCCGTCTAGTAATACGGTCATTGTAGAATAAGCAGAATAGCCCGGACATATCGTTTTCTTTATAGGCCAGGTCGATCCTTCATCATAACTGACAGCTATAGATACGTTTTGCCGTATTGTTGTGTCATTGGGGAGAGAATGCAGAATACAGGATTTGTTTCTTAGCCCGAGAATCGATGCATAGTTAAGTATGTCTCCGTTACATACAGGCTCTTTTAAATCGCTGTTTTTCGAAGCTTCCGACCAATTGACCCCCCGGTTTGTCGAAATACTGAACGTGCGGTTTTTAGGACTGCGAATGCTCATCATTATATTACCGTTGTTCAGCTCTACCAGTTTGGCCTCGTCTCCGGCAGATGTGGCTGCATTTTCTGATACGGCCCATGTTTTGCCGCCATCATCGGAGTAGCATGCATAATTTGATAAATTGCCGCCCCATGGCCGTGTGTCAGGAGTTCGTACGGCAAGGACGAACATCAAGCGTCCGTCTTTCAGTTGTAGGCCTCGTCCGGAAGCGGCAAAAGCTCCGTGCCAGTTACGGCGTATAGGGTCTTTACATTCCGCGCCGTATATTTGCGAGGTAATATCTTCGGTAGGAGTCCATGTCTTCCCGTTATCTTTGCTGCGTGACAACCCTATACGGATAGGATCGGATGCGGTAGATTGCCATAATCCTTGTCCGAAGGCATAGATACACAGAATATCTCCCGTTTTCTTATCTACGATCAATAGCGGATCTCCATATCCCTTTAAGTCATCATCAGCTCCGGCTACAATCGATGTGGCCGACCAGGTTTTCCCTTTATCTACACTGCGTTTGGCAACAATGTCTATATGTGAGGGCAAGTCGTTCAATTGCGTCCATCTTTTGTCTGCGACCATGATCAAAGAGCCGTCAGCAGCTGTCGCTAAAGCGGGAATACGATAATATTTCGAACCTTCATCTCCGGGAGCGAAAAGCAGTTTACGTTCCAGAATGATTTCTGTTGTTCCTCCGGCTTCATTTTGCGATAGCGTACAAAATCCGATAGTCGATTCTAAAGACAATAATCTGATGTTTATACGGTTTCCTTCATAAGCATTGTTTCTTACCGAAGCTACGATATAGAAATAATTGTTACCCGAAGAGAGCGGTTTGTCAAATGCGATATGAATATCATCGGATGAAATGTCGGTAACAGAGGCGCATAACGTTGCCGTCTCCGGTTTAAACCGGTCGTCTGTATTTTGACTGTAAATTTTTAGTGCGGTAATATCTGTTATGTTCGTAGATCCTTTGAGATCGATATTTATGCCTTTTAGCCGGTGCGGATTTTCTGTATCGGTAGTTCTGACGTTGAAAAACAATATCGCTTCGGAAGAGCCCCTTCCGACCAAAGTAGCGGCTCGTTTTAACGTGACATCACAAATTGCAGATGGTCGATTGTTTTGTGTACACTCCTTTGGTCGGGTGGAATATTCTTGTCCGACCGACAGATATTCGGGTATTGCATTACAGTAAGTCCCGGAGAAACCTTGTGTGGAAAACAAGCATAGACATGCGAATGTTAAAAATCTGTTCATCATAGCATTAAATCTGATATATTATCGCAAATATACAATAATGATTAAATTTTTAAAGAGAAATATTTTGTTTTTTGCATTTTATTAATCGAAACGGATATTTTCGATAAGTTCTGTTTGTAATATTTTTCAATATTTATTTATTATGCTAAAAGATTGCATTTCGATGAGGAAATACTACCTTTGCAATAAGGGCCGGCCTGAATTTTGCTCAGGTCTGGTTTGGATGTTTCTTTCGGGGATGTTCTGTCGTTTTATGAAGATGATGACGGACTATCAGACGAACGAAAGGGAGAAAACAGTTCTGGAAGGAAACGCAAAAATAACTTGATAGTGTTTTCTTATCGGAAAATCTGGACGGATTCTAAGGCTATCGAGATTTTAGAGAACTTGAAAACGGGATTGAATGTTATAAGACTAAAAAATAAAAATATGAAAAATCGGATCTCTTTTACAGGCTTGTGCGTACTATTGTGTACTTTTTTATTTTTGTTCTCATGTAGTGAAAAATCGGAATATATGCAGACTATTCCTTCGGATGCCGCCTTTGTTATGACATTTGATATGAAGTCTTTATCTGAAAAAGGAGATGTTGCCGATTGGATAAAGTCAGAAAAAAACGCATCTCTTTTTAACGCTTTTAGCAGCGGTATGGGTGAAGGAACTGTGAAACTTTGGAAAAAGATACAAGAAGATCCGGAAATCTCAGGACTTTCTTTTACGGATAATTGGGTCTGTTTTGCTGCCGGAGAGACAAATCCTGTATTTTGTATTTTAGCCAAGATTTCCGATGTCGATAAATGGAGAGAAGTTATGAAGGCTATGGAGACCGAAGGTGTTGCGACTCCGATATCGAAGGAGGATAATGTAGAAAGTTCTCTTATCGGTCAGAGAGCCAAATGTCTTTTTGACAAAAAGCGGGTGTTGTTGTTAATAGGACAGGATGCGACAGGTATTTTGGAGAGTAAAACGGCGGCCGGATGGTTTACGCAAAAGAAAGAGAACAGTCTTCTGTCGAATGGAGAATTTTCTGCTTTTTTGAAGGAACGAAAAGACGTTAATTATTGGTATCGCATGGGGGCTCTGCCGGTATTTTTCCGTTCGGTATATAGCGCTTATTTGCCGGATGGGATTTTGTTGGGATCACTTTACTCGATCGGGTATTGTGATTTCCAAAAAGGCAAAATCAAAATAACATCCGGATTGCGTTCTGATGATAAAGATTCGATGAAGAAACTGGAAGAAATTTTTAAGATGGGAGGAAAACAGTCCGGTAAGTTCTTGAAACAAATTCCGGCAAATGCTCTTTATGCTGTCGGCATGAATTTGGATGGGCAAAAGCTGTATAAGTTTCTTTCGGCATTGCCCGGGCTCACCCAGACACAGATGAATGCAATTCAGAGTGAAGATACAAAAAAAATAATAAGTTCTATCGATGGGGATCTGTTGTTATCCGTGATCGGTTTGTCCGGAAATGTTTCCGGATTTATGGGGACTGCAATACCGGATGTGGCTGTTTTTGCTCAAGTAAATGATGATTATGCCGTAGAGTTGATAAAACGTAATTTGGGTATATTGGGAGTAAAAGAGATCGGGAAAAACCGTTATAAACTGAGTATGGGAGAAGCATCGTTATATTTCGGGTTGGAAAATAAAAAGAATTTTTTCATTACGAACAGTACGCAAGTATTCGAGAATATTAGTAACGGTATGCCGGAGTCTATGGCAAACACTCCTTATGCTTCGGCTTTCAATAAGCAGTCTTATAGCGTTATCGTTAATATGAAAGAGGGAATCGATAACCTTATGCCGATGGTTATGGGAACTTATTCATCGAGGCAATATGCACCGTTGCTCGCACAATGTCCTTTTACATATTTGGTCAGTTCAGGTAGCGGGGTGAATGGCGATATCGAAATATTCATGTCTGACGACAGTAAAAATGCTTTTGCTTCTATACTTGACTGGATAACAGTTATGGCTTCACAAGAGAGGTAGTCGTATTTTCTTATGAAAAAAATTATTTTTAAACAAGTGCTTCCCCATGTCTTTTCGGAGAGTGGGGATGTTCTTGATTCGGAAGTCTGGAAAAAAGACATAACTTTAGAAAAAGGCCGGATCTATTTGATAGAAGCCGCATCGGGGACGGGAAAATCTTCGTTTTGCAGTTATTTATATGGCTATCGGGACGATTATTCCGGGCAGATTTATTTTGACGATCAAGATATAGGGCGGTTGTCTGTGTCCCGGTGGATCGATCTTCGCCGTCATTCGTTAAGCCTTCTTTTTCAAGAGCTTCGACTTTTCCCTGAATTGACGGCTTGGGAGAATGTCATGATAAAGAATAATCTTACCGGTTATAAAAATGATAAGGAGATAGAAGCCTTTTTCGAGCAGCTCGGAATAGCCGATAAGAAAAATTCTTTGGTCGGAAAGATGTCTTTCGGACAGCAGCAACGGGTTGCTTTTATCCGAGCGTTGTGCCAACCGTTCGACTTTATTTTTTTGGATGAGCCGATCAGTCATTTAGATGAGGAGAACGGTCACATTCTCTCTTCTATTTTATTGAAAGAGGCAGAGAATCGGGAGGCCGGTGTAATTGTGACATCCATCGGCAAACATTTGGATATAAGGTATGATAAGGTACTGAGGTTATAGAGGGCGTTGCGGCTGCATGAGTATATAATTAAAAAATGGTTTTGAAATTATGGTGTGGAAACTCTTGAAACGGCATCTGAGCATAGTCCAATTTGTAGGATTCTTTTTGGCAAACCTTTTAGGAATGTTCATTGTACTTCTCAGCATTCAGTTTTATCAAGATGTGAAGCCTCTTTTTTCACAAGAAGACGGTCTTATGAAAAAAGAGTATATGATCTTGTCCAAGCGGGTCAGTACGTTGGGTTCTCTTGTAAAAAAGAGTTCGGGCTTCACTTCGGAAGATGTTGACGAAATTAAGAACCAGCCTTTTGTGAAAAATGTCGGAGCTTTTACTCCGGGACATTTTAATGTGTCTGCGGGAGTCTCGATGGCCGGAGGCATGGGGATGAGTACACAGATGTTTTTCGAGTCAGTTCCCGATGCCTATATTGATGTAAAATCTGCCGATTGGCGTTTTGATGAGCGGTCTGATTTTCTTCCGATAATTCTTCCTCGTAATTATTTGAATTTATATAATTTCGGATTTGCCCAATCTCGGAATCTTCCGCAACTTTCCGAAGGGGTGTTGGGTTTGGTCAATGTGGATATCCATATTTCGGGAAATGGAAAAAGCAGATCTTTTAAAGGGAACATCGTTGGTTTTTCCAATCGACTTAATACGATTTTAGTGCCGGACAGATTTATGCAATGGGCAAATGGAGAGTTCGGAAACAGAGAAGTGAAAGATCCTTCTCGCTTGATAGTGGAAGTCGGTAATCCGTCTGACGAGCGAATTGTGACTTTTTTACAAAAGAAGGGTTATGAAACCGAAGGCGGAAATCTGGATGCCGGAAAAGCTACTTATTTTCTCAAGATCGTCACGGGGCTGGTCATTGCAATCGGTCTGTTGATTACGGCATTGTCATTTTTTATTTTGATGCTGAGCATTTATTTGCTGTTGCAGAAGAATACACGGAAATTGCAAAACCTGTTATTGATCGGTTATACTCCTGCACAAATATCCCGTCCTTATAGGATGCTTACGATAATGCTGAATTTGTCGGTTTTTCTTTTTTCGTTGCTTGCCGTGTGGGGAAGTAGGGGATATTATACCGACTTGCTTTCCCGTATGTGGTCCGGATATGAGCCGGGATCGTTTTTGCCGACCGTCTTTATCGGGTGCGCTCTTTTATTGGCCGTATCGTTTTTTAATTGCCGTGCAATATATCGAAAGGTCATGAGCTTGTGGCGGATAAAATAGTGATTTCAGGGTGTTCTATTTTGTCGGTTTCAGACCTTTGGAAGCGCCAAAGTCGAGCATGAAGCGAAAAGCGGCATCCCTTTCGTTCGGGATAATACCATCGAGAATAGCGTCTTTGATGGCGCTTTTTATATCTCCGACCTCCCGGCAAGGTGTCAATCCGAAAATATCCATGATCTCTTCACCGCTGATCGGGGGCTGCATATTTCTTATTCGATCTTTTTCCTCTATCTCTTTCAGTTTACCTCGTACCAGTGTGAAATTGTCTAAGAATTTTTTTACTTTTTCTTGATTTTTAGATGTAATATCCGCTTCACAAAGGGTCATGAGCTCCTCTATATCGTTACCGGCGTCGAATAATAGACGCCGAACGGCAGAATCGGTAACTTCTTCTTCGGCCAATACGATAGGACGCATGTGCAAGTCGACCATTTTCTGGACAAATTTCATTTTGTCGTTCAATGGCAGTTTCATTCGCCGGAAAATTCCCGGAATCATTTTGTAACCGATAAAATTATGGTTATGAAAAGTCCATCCTGATTTTTTGTCGTACCGTTTTGTTACCGGTTTGGCAATATCATGTAATATGGCGGCCCAGCGTAGCCATAAATTATTACTTTTCTTTGCAACATTGTCCAGAACGGTCAGTGTGTGATAGAAATTATCTTTATGCCCCCGACCGTCGATGGTTTCTATTCCTTTGAGCGCATTCAGCTCGGGGAAAATTAAGGGCAATAGTTTCGATTTGTCCAGTAATATAAAACCCGTAGAGGGTTTTGAAGATGCTACGATCTTATTTAGCTCATCGATGATTCGTTCTTTTGAAATGATCTCTATACGTTTACGGTTTCGCTCTATTGCAGCGAAAGTTTCTTTTTCGATAGAGAATTCTAATTGGGTGGCGAATCGTATGGCCCGCATCATGCGTAACGGATCGTCACTGAATGTAATATCCGGATCTAAAGGCGTGCGGATAATACCTGCTTTCAGATCTTCCATTCCATTGAACGGATCGATCAACTCTCCGAAATGTTCTTTATTCAAGCAAATCGCTAATGCGTTTATTGTGAAATCCCTACGGTTTTGATCATCGCAGAGAGTACCGTCCTCTACGATCGGTTTACGTGAATCGTGGGTATAAGACTCACGGCGAGCTCCGACAAATTCTACTTCGATATCTTTGAACTTGACTTGTGCCGTACCGAAGTTTTTAAATACCGATAGTCGAGCCGACTTTCCCAATTTCTCGGCGAAAGTCGTTGCCAATTCGATACCGCTTCCTACGGTAACGATATCGATATCTTTCGAATCCCTTTCCAGAAAAATATCACGAACATATCCTCCGATAACATAGCAAGGGAGGTTCATCTCGTCTGCGGTTTCGGAAATCTTCGGAAAAATAAAATGGCTCAAATGTTTTTTTTGCAGGGCAATGTCAAGTAGCATCTTTATTAAGAATCTGATTTTCGATTGCAAAAATAGCTATTTTTATCGATCTGCCGAAAAGCCTTCTGATTTATTCTCGTTTGCTCCGATGTCGAGGATATTCGTTGCGACCGAAGAGACAGGGTAAAAGGTCTCTTGTTGTTATGAAATTAAGGCTGAGTATTTCTTAATAAATCTTTTTGTTGAAAAATTTAGACGCCTCTAAGCTTCTGTAAACTTATCGGTTATGAATTGAACTGTGGAATTGTCGCGTTATTAAAGGAATTATGAAGGTAAAAATTTTCATTAAACTATTGCAGATTAAAAAAAAGTATCTATCTTTGCAAACGCAAAAGGGAACGGGAGAGTTTCCGACAAAAATGGTGCGGTAGTTCAGCTGGTTAGAATACATGCCTGTCACGCATGGGGTCGCGGGTTCGAGTCCCGTCCGCACCGCAATAAACACTGAAAATTAGTGGATTACAAATACAACACCCAGTTTTACACCCAATAATGTAAAATTGGGTGTTTTGTTATTTATGAGTTTGTAGATTGTAGAGTCCTTATTTAGTAAGTGTTTTCGGAACTGCAACTGCTGGTAAAAGATTTAGGTGTAACAAGGGAATATCATACATATCCCTTGTACACCTAAATATAATCCTTTGGCAAAATTAAAGAGTAGATTCTGAAAAATCTAATTCATACACAATTTCTCCAAGATTATTTTTACTAAAAACACCAGTACAGATAAGTTCTGGAAAATCTTTAGTCCAAAAAGGAACTATAATTTTAGATTGGGTAGCAAATGTGATTTTTGTTTTTAACTCATTGGCTTGCTTTTCGCAGATTGATTTTAATTTTTCAAAGCTATCAGTTGTTTTACCACAATGAATAGCTAATTCTTGTTGATTAAATGCTGGCATAAAATATTATTTTAGGTTGTTATAAATCTTCGCCATTGGCTCTATTGTATTCATTATCATAGAACATAGTTATGTAATATTTACCATAAAACTCGGAAATCATAAACCATACTGGCTTCTTTGACATCAAATCCATAGCATATGATAAAGTCATTTTTGTAATTTCAGTTTTAATATCACCTGTGGGATTTTCCAAGTCTTTCTCAGAATATTTTTGAAGAAAAACCTCTTTTAATTCATTAGCCATTGCCAAAGAATCTGTAATCACTGGATTTTGATAAAAGATGGCTTCATATCTTTTATTGTTTACCTTCATTTCATATGATATGTCTTCATCTTCAGGAATGATGTAATCATCAAGACTTGTATATTTAGTATTATTTTTAAATTGTTGACATAATTTATTGAATCGAATCCTAATGTTTGTCTCATCCATTTGATGAGCATCGCATAACATAATACGACATACTTTATTATTGTTAGTTGCAATATGCACATTAACCTGTGTACCATTAAATTCTCCTTCTAAAATATTTTTATCACTTTCGGAACTAACAAAACCTTTTTCCTTAAGTTTTTGAATCATTTCAGGTTTAAATCCATCAATAGGAATTCCCATAAATTTAGTAACATCTTTTTGAGCAAACAGAGAAACCGAAATTACCAACAAAATCGCAACAGATAGAATTCTTTTCATAGCTTTTTGTTTAATATTTACCTCCAGCTACCACAAGGACTTTATAAAATCACAGAAGCGTGGAACTGTATGCACCACGTCTTAAAATGCAGGCCCTGAGAAAACCTTTGTGAACAGATGTGGGAATAACAGCCCCACGCATATGCGTGGAAACCATTACGACCTTTCTTGTTCACTTTTTTTGAAGTTTCTCAGGCTTCGCATTTACAAGAAGAAGGACATAACGCCTCAATATTTCTAAAATGTCTTGGAAAGAGTCGCCTCAATCCGCCCACAAATATATGCAATTTTATTGAAATCCAATCAAATACTATCAGATTACATCCTGAACCCTCTATTTTTTCTTGGCTCTTCTGTTGTTTGTCGTAAATCTTGCCTTAATTTCTCCCATTGTTCCTTGAACCATTCGCCTATCGGCTGTCGGTTTATGGTCAGTACCAATTTATTTTCATCAACCGGACTTTTCTTCTCCTTGAAAATATCATTCTTGATTTCAAATTTTCGTCTATGTTCTTCGGAATAGAGTTTTCCGCTGCATCTGATAGCTTCCTTTTTGGTCAAAAGACTGTTTTCAGACATGTGTTTGGCTGTGAGTAGGATAATATAGTTAATGTTTTATAATTATCTTTTGGCTTTTCTTAATTAACGGTTACCTTTTAGTTATTATATTTTCTATTTCAGGATAAATATTATTGTTATTATTTAATTGATTATTTTGAATTTCGACTAAGTATTCTATTAGCAATGATTTGATGAGTTCTAATTCGCTATTTAATTTTTCAGGAGTATCGTATCCTTGGGGACATTCATTTTGAGCAAATGATCTCAAAATGTTGTAAAATTCGTTTTCTATATCCACCCATCCTTTAGTGTCGATGGACCGACACACTTTTTCCATAAAAGGAGTCTGTTTAACTATATAATAATTAGGTTTATTTTTTATACAATCGATAACATTTTTTCCTTTTGGCGGATTTAAAATTGATATTTCCCTCTGAATAAGATAATTCCATTTAAAAAGCTCGCCTTTTAACGTGAACGAGCACAATTCGTCGGATTCCGTATTTTTGAAGCTTTTTCTTAATGTCTTAAACCATCGTTCCCAATACCAATCGATAAAATCTTTGTATCTGGTCGGAAGTCCGTGTGCTAAATCAAAACCATTGCCTATGAGGATTATTCTGTTCATCATTGTTCACGTTATTATTGCGTTTATTGAATCGGAGGTAGTCCCAGTTCTTCTAAAAAACGATTATGTTTGTCTTTGGCAATCTTAATATCTTCTTCTATTTTTTTTAGTTGTTTGTGAACTTCAGCCAAGTCAACGGGGATTTCTTCTTTGGCTGTACTTACGTAACGAGATATATTCAGATTATAGTCATTATCAATGATCTCACACATAGAGACAGAACGAGAGTAACGTTCTGTTTCTTTTCTGTATTGGTAAGTTTCTACAATCTTTCTGACATCAGAGTCTTGTAAGGTATTTTGTCTTTTCCCTTTCTCGAAATGTTCACTTGCATTGATAAACAAGACATCATCGTGTTTTTTACATTTCTTCAATACTAATATGCAAACGGGAATGCCTGTTGAATAGAATAAGTTGGAGGGTAATCCGATGACAGCGTCGATATTTCCGTCCGTTAGTAGTTTTTTACGAATCAATTCTTCTTTTCCGCCTCTGAACAAAACTCCATGTGGCAGAATAATGGCCATTGTTCCATCTTCACGCAAAAAGTGGAAGCCGTGAAGCAGAAAAGCAAAATCGGCCGCTGATTTGGGTGCAAGGCCATAGTTCTTGAAACGGAAATCCTTCCCCATTTCTTCTGTCGGCTCCCAGCGATAACTGAAAGGAGGGTTGGCAACAATCGCATCAAATTGCATTTTTTTTGCAGGATTCATTTCGTTCAGAATATCCCAATCATTCAGCAAAGAGTCTCCATGATGTATTTCAAATTCAGTATCCTTGACTCCGTGCAGCAACATATTCATGCGGGCCAAGTTATAGGTAGTAATGTTCTTTTCCTGCCCATAAATTTTCCCGATTCCATGCTTCCCCATTTCGTGACGAACATTCAATAGCAAAGAGCCGGAACCACACGCAAAATCAAGCACACGGTCAATTTTTGTCTTCTTTCCTGTCGTCGGGTCTTGACTATCCAATGACACAATCTTGGAAAGAATGGAAGATATCATTTGGGGGGTATAAAACTCACCGGCTTTTTGTCCGGAATTAGCCGCAAACTCACCAATCAGATACTCATAAGCATCACCCAATGAATCTGTTGAGGTGGAAAACTCCGAAATACCTTTGGCTATTTCTGTAACGACCTTACAAAGCATGGTATTTCTTTCATCGTATGTCTTGCCCAGTTTGTCGGAGTGCAGATTGATTTCCGAGAACAATCCACGGAATGAACTATCGAATGATTGTTCCTCAATATACTTAAACCCTTTTTCCAAAGTGTCGAGCAATTCTTTGTCTTGTGTACGAGCTAATTCTACAATATTACCCCACAAGTATTTGGGTAATATTACATAATGGGCCTTACGGCGCATTTGCTGCTCAAACTCATCAATATCATCCGGATTTTCATAATACCAAATTTGCAAAGGGGTATTAACTTTTAATCTTTCCATGATATCCTTAGGTGTCTCAGGATAATCAGACCCCAATTCTTTTTTCACAGCCTCTTCATATTGCTCCGAAAGATAGCGTAAGAAGATAAACGAGAGCATATAGTCGCGAAAATCATCGGCCATCATGGAGCCCCGAAGTTTATCTGCTATTGCCCAAAGGGCTTTCCCTAATCTATGTTGTTCTGTTGCTGTCATATACTTTTAAATTATGATTGCAAAACAAAATGATATTTTCTCATTAACGCATCAAAAACCTCAATAAGAATCTGCTTATTATCTGGAACCATCACACCAGCTTGTGGATAATATACTTTTTGGTGCGTTAAGGCATTAATAATATTAGCCATCCTATCAGTTTCTTCCGTAAATCCAATTTGCTGAAGAACATACTGAAATTGTCCTTTACCTAAAAAAGAAGCTATATTCTCCAGCACTTGTCTTAATAAAGCAAGGTGATATACTTCCAAAGAATCTTCTTTAATGGTTGTATCCAATATTTGTAGAACTCTTAAGTGATAGAGTAAAACACTATTTCTTGGATTGGATAGTTCGTATTGGTCTCCAATCTTCTCAAGAATTGAAATCTTATATTTATTATTCTCTCCCCGTCGGGTCGCTTTAAACTTTCCAGCTTTTTCTCCTTTGGACAACCAATCGCTAAGAATGGTAGCCAGCCCTATATGATGAGTTGTGATGATTATTTTCTTCCTTTCATAATGATTTTCTATCAAGTTCATCAAAGTGAATGCTGTGATGAAGATATTATGGTCGTCCATACTGGAAACAGGATCGTCAATAAAGAAATAATCGTTTTGCTCTCCTGTCCAGCTATCTACTTCAATCAAGGCCAAGAAAAAACACCATATAAATATACGTTCTTCACCTCTGGATATTTTAATAGGTTGCCTGCTATCATCGCCTTTCATGAAAAAAGAAATGGAAACAAATCCTTGCTCTGGGTTGTCATGAGAATTGAACAAGAAATCATATTTAGGATTGTAAGGTTTCAATTTCTCCATGACGTCCAATTCATTCAGTTGGCTATGATATTGGTTCAAACTGCTGGAAACTATATCCAATTTTATGTGTTCATTGTCCCATATAAATAAATCTTCACTAAAGGCATTATAATAAACACCTGTTTGACGGCCCTCTGTATTTCTTGCGGCTTCTTTATATTCAACGGAAAGACGTGTCTTTCCTGTTGAATTGAATGCATAAATCAGAAAGATGTTTTCTGAAGCATCCTTTATCTGTTTGGCTATCTGCGATAAATCCATATTTTTATAAATTAGATTTTGGGGAATAATTGTTGCATCAATCCTTTCTTATGTTCTTTCAATATTTCTACTTTTCGAGATGTTGTCTCTATCAATTCATCAAGAGAAGAGAGACAATCGGCGATTTTTTGCTGTTCATCATAATTCTCTATTGTATATACTTCAAACTCCTCAAAACTTTTTTTTGTTATTATTGGAACAGCTGTTTGACCAGCCAATTGTTTTAGATTCTCTGTATTATAAGTTACCAAATAATATACATACTCGTAATTATACTCTTGATTACAACATATTGCATTGATTTGTTGGTTAGTTGAACACTCGACCTTATTAATGGCATTTAAGCCAATCGATGCAATACAGGTCACTAACACAGAATCTTTCGGAATGACCCTTGCTTTATCCTTTCCAAACTTTGTCAATTTTAAGATAGAATCATTTATATATTTCCCTTTAAAATCCTGAGCTGTAACCCAAACAAAGTCTCCATTCCAATATTTCTCTTCTTTTTTGCTTGGAGTATTCCCTGTTATAACTTCTCCGAAATCTTTTATTTGTTTTTTCTCCCATCCCTTCATTCCTTGAAATTCTGGGAATCTCAAATCAGGCACATTCTTTCCCTCCGCAGGAAATAATCGTTGCATTAACCCCTTTTTATGTTTTTCCAAAGCTCTAACTTTTTGGGCAGTTGCCTCAATCAGATCATCAAGAGAAGAAAGACAATCGGCTATTTTTTGCTGTTCAGTATTTTCTTCATCGTTGTAAGTAGATGTTGGTATAGGTATTTTTATCGTCTTAAATTTTGTAGGAGATATATTAAAACGTGTAATACCTTGTGCTAAGGGAATGATTCTATCTCTAAATATCTGACTTCTAAATAGATATTTAGAGAAATATGGAGATATCTTTTTTAAATCAAATGGACGTAACCCAAAACAAAAACTATTTAAATATATAGCTTCGTTGGTTTCATTTAACATTACAGAAGATATACCAACTTCCTCAGGCGTTTCTGAAGACTGCGTGAACAAAATATCTCCGAATTTTACTAGGTTTTGCTTTTCGGAACTATTAATACAAACAAAATCACAATGAGCGATATTAACAGATGAATTATTATACACTTGCTTATAAGTAACATATTTTTCTCCGTAGCCAAAATCGGTTTTGTTTTTTCCAGTTAAACCTCCGTAGGTTTCTCCGATATTACCGATTAGAATTATTTCCCATCCTTTAGTTTTTATAAATTCGGGGAATCTCAAAACCGGAATAACTGTTTTTATTTCATTTTCTTTTTCCATATCCTTATCTTTCATAAGCTGATAATCCTGATATCTCTTCTCCTTCCGCTTTCCGTTTTAATAACGGTATCAAGTCCGCCATCAAAGCCGATTCAACTTTGGACCGTGCTTTCCATCCCAAGTTGAGTGGAGCAAGCAGGTCGTTCAATTTTTCAGCATCGAAAATCTTCCGATTCAGGATTTCATTGATAAAATCATTTAATGATTCCGTGGTGATTTCGTATTGACGAGCAATCGAATCAATCTCATTCGCATATCTTTCGGCCTTAAAGCGATTATAGCCATCTTTGATTTCCTGTTCCGTTTTGCCGTTTACCTCCTCCAAGCTGTTGATATAAGCAATGATATCATCACGCTCGTCCATCAGATTGGAATTCGATAAAACAAGGTTCACCAACTGTTCACGCGTCAGTTTTACCTTGACGCCGGTACCGCCATATTGTTTGGCGATAAGATCCATGATATAGTCGTAGTCAATCATGGCAGAAGCAAACAGAACAAACTCAAAGTCCAAATCCTCAACCTCAGGAGAAACGGGTTCTGAAGTTTTTTCCCGTTTTTTCTTCAGACTGTAAGCCAAGTTCAGATAAGCTCCTCGGAAAGCAAGGAGATCATCGTCAGTAAAGCCGTATTTTGATTGAGGTTCGGAAACAACAGACGTATCTGAAACATCTGTTGTGTCAACATACTGATCCAACTGTGTTTTATAGCGTTGTACAGCCTTGAAATGATTGATAAAGCCTACCTTGGCTTCATCTCCCTTTAAATTAGCTACTTCGGAAGCGTTGAATTCAAGATTGTACGACTGCATGAAGTTGCGTAATCCAGCTACAGCTTCATTGTATTTTTTCTGGATACTTGAAGCCGGTTCCACCAGCCAAATCTGTCTGGCCACATCCTTATCGCTGCCAGAAAATAGAGCTATGGCTTCATCTACCGCACTTTGTTGACCACGGAAATCCAAAATATTCCCGTACGGTTTCGTATCGTTCAAGATGCGGTTTGTACGCGAAAAAGCTTGTATCAAATGGTGATAGATCAGTTTTTTATCTACATACAACGTGTTGAGGAATTTCGAGTCGAATCCGGTCAACAACATATCGACTACAATGGTGATATCTATTTTGTTGGCATGCGGATAATCTTTATTGCTGTATTTCTGGTCCTTAATACGCTGCTGGACATCCTGATAGTAAGAATCAAACTCTTCAATGACATGGTTAGTTCCATATTGCTTGTTATAATCGTCAATGATTTCTTTTAAAGCCTGTTTCTTTCTTTCAGGTTCCTGCTCATTGTCTATCTTTTCCTGTTGCAAATCTTCCTGAATCTGCTTGATATCGGGATTCCCTTCAGCAGGTGGTGAGAATACACAAGCTACATTCAACGGTTCAAATGAGCTATCTTCCAGCTTTCGCCGTTCCTGCATTTGCTTGAACAACTGGTAATATTCGATGGCATCATTGATGGATGACGTCGCAAGAATGGCATTGAAGCGTCTCTGGTTGGTAGCTGCATCATGCTTAGACAGAATAGTCTCGACAATGGCCTGTTTTTTGATGCTGCCATCCGCTCTGCGTGGACTATTATCATCTGGTTTGAAATAATCTACATGGAAACGAAGTACATTCTTATCTTCGATAGCATTGGTTATGGTATATGCGTGCAGTTGCTTTTCAAAAATATCATCTGTCGTTTTATATGACGCTGTTTCTCCATCGATTTTTGTATAGGTCGCATTCTTGTCAAAAATAGGAGTTCCGGTAAAACCAAAAAGTTGGGCTTGGGGAAAGAATTCCTTTATAGCCTTGTGATTGTCACCAAACTGGGAACGATGGCATTCATCAAATATAAAGACAATACGGCTGTCTTTTAGTGGCAGCAATTGCTCTTTATAATTCTTCCGATTCTTAGGATCCAATGCAATACCCAGTTTCTGAATAGTTGTGACAATCACTTTATCTGCATAGTCAGTGGACAACATCCGACGAACCAATGTGCCTGTATTGGTGTTTTCTTCCACGCAATTCTCCTGAAAGCGATTAAACTCTTGTCGTGTTTGTCGGTCGAGGTCCTTACGGTCCACCACAAACAGACATTTTTCTATATCTGGGTTGTCTTTCAATAAAGTAGAAGCTTTGAAAGAAGTTAAAGTCTTTCCGCTTCCTGTTGTATGCCAAATGTAACCATTCCCTCGATTCTCTTCAATACACTTGACAATGGCTTTTACGGCATAAATCTGATAAGGGCGCATAATAAGTAACTTCTGTTCACTGGCTATCAGCACCATATATCGGCTAATCATTTCGCCTAAATGACATTTAGGGAGGAACTGTTCGGCAAAAGAATCCAGACAAGCTACTTTCTTGTTGTCATCCCTTGCCCATTGGTAAACTGGTAAGAATTGTTCTTCGGCATTGAAATTGAAATGCTGAAGATTGTTATTGGTAAAATAATATGTGTTCGAGTAATTGCTGACAATAAACAGCTGCATGAAACACAGCAGGGTATTGGCATATCCATTGCCTGGGTCATTCTTATAATCCACAATCTGTTGCATAGCACGGCGTGGACTAACATCCAAAGTCTTTAACTCTACTTGAACAACGGGCAAGCCATTGATAAGTAATATTACATCGTAGCGCTGAAAACTGTTTTTGGTATTTATGCGTAATTGATTGACTACCTCATATTCGTTCTTGCACCAATCTTTAATATTGACTAATGTATATTGTAATGGTGTGCCATCCTCACGTATAAACGTATTTATTTCACGTAAGCGTTTGGAAGAAATATATACATCAGGATTTGTAATTTCTTCTAATAAACGATTAAACTCAGAATCGGAAAGGTTGACGCGATTGAGACGCTCAAATTTTTTGCGGAAATTTTGTTCCAGTGACTCTCTGTCACAAATATCCGAACGATATGTATATTTCAACCCTATCAGTTTATTGATAAAGTTTTCTTCTATTTGCCTCTCTTTTATCATAGGTTTTCTTTCAGGGTTATTTAATAATTTTTTACATCTGCATTCGGAATATCCGCTACCTGAAACATTTTTCCGAATTTAGTCGTTTATTGTAAATACGGTGAGGTGAATTGATAGTATGCAGATTCTTTTCAAATTTTTCTGCTGTCCATATCTATTTGATTCCATGTTTGTCAGCCATTTTTTCGTTTTGGGGGTTATACATTGGTTTTATCTTTGTTTACAAAGATATAAAATGCTGCGTTATATAATAAGTAGAGAATAAGAAAAACTCTTTCTTTTTGTTCGAAATTACTCAAATTATTATATTAGCACTGTTGAGTAATAAAACAAAAATATACACTCAAAAAAACTCTCTAATATGATCTGTGTAAAATCAGATAGTCTCTAAAATTTTCGATAAGAAATTATATATCCCGAATATTTTCAGGCATGTGTTTGGCTGTGAGTAGGATAATATAGTTAATGTTTTATAATTATCTTTTGGCTTTTCTTAATTAACGGTTACCTTTTAGTTATTATATTTGTAGTATGACAGATAGGTTAGGAGGGCAATGTATTATGAAAAAGTTTATTCTTGTTTTTTTATGGGTAATCGGGGGGATATGCACAGTTTTCTCTCAGGGGATTACGAAAAATGAGGTTGTTGCTATGCGGGACAAAACGGCGAAACCGCGTACGGCTTTGGTTGAAGCTGATGAGAATTTGAAGAATGCGATACAAGAAGAGAACAATCCTTTGATAGCAAAGTATCTGCTCGAATATGTGCATTATCAGTTACTGATTTCACAAGATAGTTTTCCTTCGTTGATACGGTTTGCCGAACATTTGAGGGAGTCTTCTACCGATTCGGTGCAACGTGCCGTGCTCAGCTCTATTGAGGCTCAGATGATCTTTGATTATTATGAGGATACTCGGGGGATATTGGAGAATGGTGTTCCGACAGATGTAGCTCCCGATCTTGCGAAGATCGATGAATGGGATAGAGCAGCTTTTGTAAGAAAGATATCCGATCTGTTGCAGTCTTCCGTCAAACCGGCAGAAATTTTACATAAAACTTCTACTCAGATTTATAAGGAAGCTCTGGATACCGATAAAGATTGGGAAATATTGACCCCAACCATGCTCGACTTTTTGGCGTACCGTGCAATAGATATATATGAGGGATTATTGTCGAATTCGGTGCTTCCTCTTATTCTTGAAGAGCCTTTGTTGAAAGAATTGAATATGCCGGCGGCGGATTTTGTGAACTATCCGTATTTCCCTGAGAAATATCAGTTGAGACATCAGGTAATTGCCGTGTATCAGTTGTTGTTGAGATTTTCCGATCCGGAATCACCTTCTTACCTTATAGCTGATTTGAAACGGTTGGCGTTTTTACAAGATAACAACTCCGGGGTTGAATACCCTCAAAAATTAGAGAATCTGCTGAATGTTTATAAGGATAGTCCTTATTCGGTAGAAATAGCGATAGATTTATTGGATTATTATAGTCGGATATGGAATACATCTCCCGAAACCAAAGCCTATCTGGTAAAGTTATCTGATCGGTTGATTTCCCGTTTCCCGGAATATCCCCGTTTGGATTGTCTTAAATCTGAACGAGATCAATTGACGGCGTATAGCTTCAATCTGAATATGGGTCAGGTTTTATATCCGGGAGAACCGCATACACTCTCTTTTGAGTATAAGAATATCAAGCAACTTTATTTGACGTTGTATCGTACGGAGGGTAATGACAGCATACTGCAATTTGCAGATACTTTGCATTTGAGTGATACGTTGAGTTTGGCAGATCGTACCGGGAAATGTGTTCTTCCGGCACTGAATAACGGAGAGTATTTCTTGAGATTTTTTTCGGAAGAGAAAGCTGATCTTGGAAAAATCGGTTTTTATGTTTCCCGCATCTACGCGGCGACTTTAGCTCCGACAGAAAAAGAAACGCTCGTTATCTTGACTGATTCTAAAAGCGGAAAACCGTTATCCGGGATTCCGGTAAAATTGTTTCGTTCAGATTCTGAGGATTCTTATGTGAATACGGTAAAGGCAGATCGTTTGGGTTTGGTTCGTTTGGGTGAGAAAGATACGGTAATGTATTTTAAACCCGAAATGAAGAATGATGTTTATTATCCGCTTCAGAACTTGAGATACGGATATTGGAACGGTGATGCGGATACGGAACGTGAAATGATTTCTCTCTTTACCGACCGTTCTGTTTATCGTCCCGGACAGACACTTTATTTTTCCGGAATTGATTATCGGGTGGGAGAAAAAGTCGGGACAGTCGTGCCTGACGGACGTTATACAGTCGTTCTTTCGGCTCAAGGTAAAGATATTGCTCGTTGTACGGTTCAAGGCGACTCGTTCGGTTCGTTTACCGGATCTTTCGTGCTTCCCTCGGATATGGTAAACGGATATTGCCGGATTAGGGTAGAAGGTCGTAACGAAAGTTTATCTGTACAAGTGTCGGAATATAAAAGACCCACTTTCCGTATTTTATTCGAGCCGGTAAAAGATGCCGTATCTTTAGGGCAGGTGGTCTCGGTTAACGGCAAAGTCATCAGCTTTTCGGGAGTTCCTGTTTCGGGAGCGGATGTTTCTTATACGGTGCAACGTCTTGCGAACAGTTGGTGGAGAAATAAGGGTGAACAGATAGCTCAAGGGGAATTGTTTACAGGAGAAGACGGTGAGTTTACTCTCCGATTTGTTGCTCGGAAAAGCGATAAGGATGCGTTGAAAACCGGAACTTTTTATCGATTCAGGATTGATGTAAATGTAACATCTGCTAATGGTGAAACGCAATCTCAATCTTATTGGGTGACGGTGGGAGAAAGTCCGTTGTCGGTGCAGATGGAAGTTCCCGAAATGATTGACAAGAATGCGCCCAATCCGGTCAAGTTCAGGATAACGAATATGGCAGGGATGCCGGTTTCGGTAAAATGTAAGTATATATTATATTCGATGTATGGTTTGGAAAATCCTATATCGAAGCATGATATTATAAGTGCCGATTCGTTGAAAGTGCGGATGCAGGTAGAAGAAAAGAGTTTCGTGTCGGATAATATTCCTGCTTTGGGAAGTTGGAAAAAATTGCCTTCGGGCATATACCGTCTTGTACTTCAGGTGACGGATACTAATGGAAACTTGGTTATCAGAAATGCCGATTTTGCTTTATATAGTATGCAAGATAAAAAGCCTCCGATAAAAACGTATGAATGGGTTCCTGAAGATTTGTATCAAGTTTCGGACGGAGAGTCTGTCGATGTCATATACGGGACTTCTATCAAGCAGGCATACGTTTTGTATAATTTATATGATGGATTTCGGTTGGTAGACTCCCGGAGAGTAAAAATATCGGATAAAAATTACCGATTCCCTGTTTTATATAAACCGGAATATGGTGATCGTCTTAAGCTTTTCGTATCTTTTATAAAAGAAGGATGTTCTTATAACTCTGTGATAAATATACATCGGAAAAAGCCGGATATGAAATTGTCGATAACGACTTCTACTTTCCGGGACAGAACAGTTCCGGGCAGTCAAGAGTCTTGGAGCTTTACAGTGAAGGATGCATCGGGGAAGCCTGCTTCGGCACGCTTTATGACCGAGATGTTCGATGCTTCTTTAAATGAGATAATGCCTCATGATTGGAGTTTCAGACCGGTATATAATCCGATAGATTATGGCCTGTTTTTGCGGGATATAGGCGGGCGGAATATCTGGAAATCCGAGCAGATAAGCACTTCTTGTTTTCCGCTTTATTTCGGAAGGTTTGTTTATTCAACTATTTACAGAAGAATGACCTCTTTGACTTTTGCGACACAGATGAATACAATGGCAAAAAGTCGCCCCTATATGTCTGTTGAAGATGTAGCAGTTCCTGCTGTCTCGGAGGATGCGGCCGGTTCTGAAAATTTAGAGCAAACACCTGTGCAATATCGGCGGAATTTCAATGAAACGGCATTTTTTTATCCTCAATTGACGACAAATGAGCAGGGAGAAGTGTCTGTTAAATTTACGATTCCCGAAAGCAATACCGAATGGCAATTTCAGGCGTTGGCTTATACGAAAGATCTGAAATATGGTTCGTATAAAAATAATATGATTTCTCAAAAACAGTTGATGGTAGCCCCGAACATACCTCGTTTTGTACGTAGAGGAGATGAGGTTTCGATTGCTACATTAATGCAGAATATATCAGATCGTTTGATGAGCGGCGGTTTCACATTCGAGTTGTTCGATCCATATACTGATAAAGTGTTGGAACAGAAAAAGCAGGAGTTTATTCTTGAAGCCGGAAAATCAAAATTGGAGAGTGTGGATTTTACAGTTCCTGAGGGGTTGGATGTGTTGGGTATCCGTGTAAACGCGGTGACTCCCGGAGTAAGCGATGGAGAACAGCATATTATTCCGATATTGCCGTCGCGGACGTTGGTGACGGAGGCTGAACCTTTTGTGTTGAAAGGCGGGAAGGAAATAAAAAACATACGGATGCAAGGGCTTTCTGATGATGCAGAGGAAAATTATCGTATGGTATTGGAGTATACGGCTAATCCACTTTGGTATGTAGTGCAGGCTCTTCCTCAATTAAATGAAGTTTCGGGTACCGACGTTATTAATATTACGGCCGCTTTATATGGCAATATGGTCGCTTCGGTTTTAGCTCGCAATAATCCTGAGATCGTTTCGGCATTACAGACTTGGAAAGTTAAAAATGAGACCGGTTCATCTTTAGCATCTCCTTTGGAGAAAAATGAAGAGTTAAAATCTGTATTGATTTCAGAGACGCCTTGGGCGTTGGATGCACAAAATGAAACGGAACGATTACAATCACTTTCCGGTTTGTTGGATGTTGCCCGTGCTGAGCAGTTGCAAAATAAAGCATTGGAATTGCTTCGTGACTTGCAGAAGCCCGAAGGCGGCTGGGGTTGGATGAAAAAAATGCCGGTTAGTTTCCTGATGACGGTTAATACTTTAGAAGGTCTGTCTCGCTTGACGAAATTAGGCGGAATACAATATGACGAGGCTTCTAAATATATGCAGATGCGGGCGATCAATTATTTGGATAGTTGCATTATTTTGGATCAGGAAAGGAGGAAAGCTAATAAGTCGGGTGTGGTATCTAAATATGGCAAGCTTCTTTATGTATATGTGAGAAGCAGCTATCGGGACATACCGTTGGCGAAAGCGCTGAGCGCTCATAAAGAGATCATCGAGTATATAAAGAGGGAGTGGGTTTCTTTTTCTTTGTACGAAAAAGCTGTTGCCGCAGTATCATTGTATCGTTACGGTTTTACCGCTGAGGCCAAAGAGATATTGGAGCCTTTGCGAGAATATTCTACAACGACAGAGGAGCTGGGTATGTTTTGGCAAAATAATAAGTCGTCTTATGCTTACAGAAATAGTGCAATACAGGTACATACTGCAATAATGAATGCTTTTGCAGAGATAGATCCGAATTCAAAATCTGAGTTGAATGAGATGAAACGTTGGTTGATTATGCAGAAACAGACACAGAATTGGGGATCTGTGCCTTCGACGATAGATGCTGTCAATGCAATATTGAATACCGGAGACTATATGTTGTCAGCATCGAGAAATACGGTAAAAATCACATGGGGGAAAACCGTTTTAAAACCGGAGATTACGGATGGTTTCACCGGATATGAACGGTATGTCCGTCAGGGAGCGGAGATTACTCCTGATTTGGCAAATGTCGAAGTATCGGCCGATCAGAAACAACCTTCATGGGGAGCGTTATACCGACAGTATTTTGCCGATTTTACACAGATACGAAATAAGGCGGTCAAAGGTTTTTCTATCGATAAGCAATTTTTTGTGGAACAAATGTCGGGAAAAGAAAAAGTGTATGAGCCTTTGAATAAAGTAACGCTGAAGAGCGGAGATAAGGTCAATATCCGTTTGATAATAAGGACAGATCGTGATTTGGAATTTGTCCATGTAAAAGATCAACGTCCTGCATGTTTCGAACCGGTCGATCAGCTGTCGCGCTACGAATGTAAAGACGGAGTTTGCTATTATCAGGAAACAAAAGATGCGGTGACGAATCTCTATTTCGATTTTCTTCCGAAAGGTACTTATGTAGTTAGTTATGATGTGTGGGCCGATCGTCCCGGAAGTTATCATAACGGTATTTCTACGATACAGTGTCTGTATGCTCCTCAGTGGGTTGCCAATACAAAAGGGCGTATGATAATCGTGAAGTGAAATAGGTAATCGCATCGGAATCTACGAGAGCCGTTTAGTTTGAGAATCTATATAAATTTTACACAAACAATTTGGAGGCATATAAAAGTCCTGCCGGTAAGAATTCTTACCGGCAGGACTTTTATATATGGCCCGGTTATCGCGATAGTTTGTCTTTTGAAGATGAAATGTTAAAAATGAACATTAAAAATCTCTTTTTCAGTACATGGATTTTGAAAACGTTAACAACCTGCTTACCTTTGTCGATATTATATATGTTTCTTTTTGAAATTTATATGTTTATGTCTGTAACTGATTACTTAAATAAAAAGATATGAACTTGAAAAATTTATTGATTATGGCGGCGATGTCTGTGATGGCGTTCGGATTTGCCGCATGTTCTTCTGATGACGATGATGATAAAGACGGAATGCTTTATGATGATGTAAATTCGGAATATAATGACTATGTCAGTGTTTGCGGAATAAAATGGGCAAGAGGTAACCTTCAGCATTTAGGTGAAGATTGGAAGATTGCCGATCATCAGTGGGAATACTTTAATTATGTCGATGGTAATACCGGGTCGTCTATTTCACAAAGTTCTTCGCAAATGGATCATTTCAATTGGGGAGTATGCGGTGCAAATGCTTTGACTACCAGTTCCAGTGTTTGTGCAAAAAATGTGTCGCAGGATATAAGCGGTAAAATGTTTACCGATGAGGCATGTACGGCCGAGACCTCTGATTTTGCTGCCGCATTATACGGAGATATTGCTTATTGGGCAACACAAGGGGCATGGAGACTGCCGACACAAGCGGAGTTGCAGAAATTGTATAATGAAGCTTCATATCAATATGGATATTATACGACAGAGGATGGTAAAAATGTATATGGATATTTGTTTACTCCTCCGATGAAAAGCGGTCGTGTAGAGAATACTTCAGCACGTCAGATTACCGATGAAGAATTGGTCGGCGGGCTTTTCCTTCCGGCAACGGGGTATCGTATCTATCCGGGATCGACGATTTCTAAAAGCGGAGAAGTCGGCTATTACTGGACATCTCAGTATCGTAGTGCCGGAGATAATGATTATGCCTATTATTTAGAGTTGCAACCGACTCGGATTCGTTGGGCGGGAAATGCCAGCTATTACGGACGGTCGGTACGACCTGTGAAAAATTAGATTGTAGAAGATTCCCATAAAGGAATCCTCAAAGCAGACTTGAATAAAATTTAAAAAAGGTAGCCGTTTCCGATAAATGTCAGGATAACGGCTACTTTTGGCATTATAACAGCTTTATCGATGGGTTCTCATTCTGTCTTTTGCCATTTCGGCATATTCAGTACCGGGACGTCCGTAATTGCAATATGGGTATATGCTGATCCCGCCTCTCGGTGTAAAAAAACCGGTAACTTCGATGTATTTGGGATTCATAAGTTTGATGAGATCTTTCATAATCAAGTTGACGCAATCTTCGTGAAATCCTCCATGATTGCGAAAACTGAATAGGTAAAGCTTCAGACTTTTGCTCTCTACCATTTTTATATCCGGAATATAATCGATCTGTATAGTTGCAAAATCCGGTTGTCCTGTAATAGGACAAAGACTTGTAAATTCAGGACAGTTGAAACGTACCCAATAATCCATCTCCGGGTGTTTATTATTGAATGCTTCCAATACTTCAGGAGCATAATCTTGGGGATATTCTGTCTTTTTTCCTAATAGGCTTAGTGTCGTTTCTTCCATATATAAATATTATACTTCTTTTATTTTTAGTATATTATAAGAAATGTCGGTGTCATATACATCGCTTCCGTCAATTCGTTTGATTAGCTTTACCACTCGTATGGTAACCGGTAAGATAATAGCTTCGTAGGCCGATTTCAGAATTGCTTGAGTTACAATGAGTATCAGCAGCTCGTTAAACGGTACGACTCCGGCGAAAGCCACAGGAAAAAAGATCAAAGAGTCTGCGCTTTCTCCTACCAGTGTCGATACCATTGCCCGAAGCGAAAATCTTTTACCTTTGCTGGCTACTTTCATTTTGCTCATGACGTAAGCATTCAAAAACGATCCGGCCAAAAATGCGATCAAACTGGCTACAGCGATGCGGGGAGTTGCGGCAAATACCAAAGAAAAGGCTTCTTGTCCGTTCCAGAATGAAGCCGGAGGCAAGAGTATTGCCAACTGTATAAGCGCTACGGCGAGAAAGTTCATGGCAAATCCTGCCCAAATGATCAACCGGGCTTTTTTATAACCCCATACTTCGGCAATACAATCATTTATAATATACGAGATAGGAAATACGATAAGTCCGGCAGTTGCTGTGACAGGACCTAAAGAGATCATTTTCACTTCCAGAATGTTGGAAATGATGAGGCATACACAGAAAAGTATGCTCAACACCATAAAGGGGAGGCTGACTGTTTTTTTCATACATCTTGTTTTTTACGTGGTTTATCAAGCACACGGGAGTGCAAAGGTACGATCTTAAGGAATACTTAATTGTTAAAAATGAAAAAATATTTACGCTTCTGTTTTTCCGAGGGATGGAGCTCTGACAATGCAATGGTGTGTCACCGCTTTTGAGGAACATTGGCTTATTTTTATAAGATATAGATAATCGGCTTGAGTATATTTTTCTCTATTTTTGTTTCTTATAAATACTATCGGATAATTATGAAATATTTTATTGTTGGGGCCTTAATCGCCTGTTTTACTGTTACAGTAGCTTCTTCAAAGGATGAAAGAGAGTTGAAGATGCGTATCGCTTCTGTTCTGAAAGAGAAAAGGGCAACCGTCGGAATTGCTGTTTTATATGGGGATAACCGGCTTTTTGAAGTGAATAGGGGCGATTATCCGATGATGAGTGTTTGCAAATTTCCATTGGCTCTTGCAGTTCTCGATTACCTTCATAAAAATAATCTTTCTCTCGACACCGAGATATTTATCCGGGAATCGGATCTGTTACCTGATACATATAGTCCTTTGAGAGATCGGCATCCTCAGGGTAATATTAAGATGTCGATACGGGAGTTGCTTTCTTACACGGTATCGTTGAGTGATAATAATGCGTGTGATATATTATTCGGGTATATCGGCGGGACAAAAGTTGTTTATGATTATATTGCAAAGAAGTAATAAGAGTCGGCTTTAATAAGCAAATTTTATCCTATTTGTTTAGGGTAATGTTGAGGGTATTTGTTCCTTTATGGATTGTGCGAACAAGTATTTGATAGAGATAATAAAAATAAGATTTACAAAAAATGCCGATAAAATACTCGTAAAATATTTTACCGGCATTTTTTGTAAATCTTTACTATGCGTTTTCTGTCATCATTCCTTTTAAAACAGAGTCGGCGGTTTCTTTGCCCAATGTGTTTTCGATAATTTTTGCAGCAAATTTTATCGTAGAAGCCGGGCCGTTTCCGGTAATAATGTTTCCGTCTATTTCGACCGGTTGAGCTGTGTAAGTAGCTTCGGTGAGAAATTGTTCGAATCCCGGATAGCAAGTGGCCCGTTTACCTTTCAAAATTTCGTTCTTCCCGAGAACGAGAGCCGGTGCCGCGCAAATTGCAGCGATATTTTCTCCTGAAGCTGCCCTTTTTTTCAGCATTTCGATCAGTGGTGCATACTCTTCAAGATGTTTTGCGCCGGGCAATCCTCCGGGTAATATGATCCATTGTGCGTCAGATATAGTTTGTGTATCGAAAGTCATATCTGCACGGACAATGATGTCATGGGCACCTTTGACTTCTAATTTCGGAGAGATAGATACTGTTTTTATTTCCATACCGGCCCGGCGTAACATGTCTGTAGTAGCAAGAGCTTCGATTTCTTCAAAACCTTCTGCTAATAAGAGATAAGATACTTTCATAGTCGTATTGAATTAATTCTTGTATTTTAATGAATATAACAAATATACAATAAAGATTTTGGGATTTTGAAAATTAAATTCGATGAAAATTTTTTTTAACAACAATTTATTCCGGTTGACTTTCGGGATTGTGAGAATCGGCAAAAATTTTTCTTTATATGGAAACGCCTCCGAAAATTTAAGAGAAAATTTTCGGAGGCGTTTCAAAATTTTTAAAGAACTGTTTTTATTGTAGAGTCCCTTGTTCGGCTTGTTTAATCATATTTTCGTTTGCTGTGATATAGATATCCACCCGACGGTTCTGTGCACGTCCTGCTTCAGTATCGTTGCTGGCGACAGGTTCGTGGTATGCTTTGCCGGCTGTAGTCATTCTGCTTCTGGGAATACCGTTTTGTACGAGAAAGTCGGCAACAGCCTCAGCTCTTTGAGCGGAAATCCTTTCGTTTACGGCTAAAGTCCCGGTATTGTCGGTATGTCCCCATATTGTAATATCAGTTTCCGGAGTATTTTTTAGAGATGCGGCAAATTGAGACAATGCTGTTTTTGAAACTGCATTCAAAGTTGAACTGTTCAATTTAAATAGAATACCGTTGTCAAAAGTTACTTTAATAGCTTGAAGTCCGTTTTGGTCTGTTACGGTAGAAACTTGAGCATTTTCTATTTTTTCCAGTTCGGCTTTTTGCTTATCCATCTTTTTCCCGATAAGAGCTCCTGCACCGCTACCTACCGCAGCACCCACGGCAGCACCGATTGCTGCACCTTTACCTTTTCCTATAAGAGCACCGATTCCGGCACCTAAAGCAGCACCGCCACCTCCCCCGATGAGAGCACCTTTACCTGTATTGTTCATCGTACCACAGCTGGCGAGCATCATAATCGCTGCTAAAAACAGCGCTGTAAATTTCAGATTTTTCATTTTTCTCTGTTTTTTATTGATAAAAGATTAAAATCTTGATTACAAATGTAGGTATTTTTTTAGTTATTGTACTTTGTTTCATTCTTCTTTTTTATAGAAATAAAAAGATTTTTTTATTGGAAAATTTAAAGTTCTAAATAGTACCGTTTTTATCAGAGTAATAAAAAAATCGGGAAGATTTTACCGTTAGATAAGTTTAATTTCATGTTTTACTATTCAGGAAAAAGTCGTATCTTTACTTGCATATATTTTAGTAATATATTTAGACGATGAATAGTTTCGGAACAATATTCAGGCTTACTTCATTCGGTGAGTCTCATGGAAAAGGAGTAGGAGGCGTTATCGATGGGATGCCTGCAGGAGTTGAGATCGATATGGATTTCATACAGAAAGAGTTGAACCGTCGTCGTCCCGGACAGTCTTCGATTGTTACTCCGAGAAAAGAAGGGGATAAGGTAGAGTTTCTTTCAGGCATATTTAACGGATATTCTACAGGAACACCTATCGGCTTTGTCGTGTATAATGAAAATCAGCATTCCAGTGATTACGATAATTTAAGAGAAGTCTATCGTCCGTCCCATGCAGATTATACATATCAGCAGAAATACGGATACCGGGATCATCGAGGAGGCGGTCGTTCTTCGGCAAGAGAGACGATTGCCCGGTGTGTCGCCGGGGCTTTGGCAAAGTTGGCATTAAGAAGACTCTCTGTCGATATCAAAGCGTTTACCTCTCAGGTAGGGCCGATCAAATTGCCTAAGGATTATACTCATTATGATTTGGATAAGATAGAATCGAATATCGTACGTTGTCCTGATGCTGATACGGCAGAAAAGATGATAGAATTGATTGCGGATGTCAAGTCTGAAGGGGATACGATTGGCGGGGTCATTACCTGTGTCATTAAGAACGTCCCGGTGGGATTGGGTGATCCGGTGTTTAATAAATTACATGCCGATTTGGGTAATGCCATGTTGAGCATTAATGCGGTAAAAGGTTTCGAATATGGTATGGGATTCGACGGTGTTCAGTATCGCGGATCTGAAATGAATGATGTGTTTATAAAAAAGGACGGTAAAGTTTCTACAATGACAAATCATTCGGGAGGAATACAAGGAGGAATTTCCAATGGAGAAGATATCTATTTCAGAGTTGCATTCAAACCTATTGCTACTATTTTGCGTGATATCCGAACACTGGATTATGCCGGCAATGAGATAAATCTGAAGGCAAAAGGACGTCATGACCCTTGTGTATTGCCTCGGGCAGTTCCTATCGTCGAATCTATGGCGGCAATGGTTATTCTCGATCATTTTTTGTTAAATAAAACGAGACATATGGATTGAATGTATTTGAAAAATAAAGATTTGAAAGTATGAATGTAAAAGAATATATTGAGAAAAATCGCGGACGGTTTCAGGAGGAGTTGTTTTCTTTGATCAGAATACCTTCTATAAGTTCAGATCCTTCACATAAGAACGATATGCAAGAGTGCGCTTTGCGCTGGAAAAATTTATTGCTGGAGACCGGTGTCGATATGGCAGAGGTGATGCCGACTTCGGCAAATCCGGTAGTATTTGCTTCTAAAGTTATCGATCCGTCAGCTCCTACGGTTTTGGTTTATGGGCATTATGATGTGATGCCTGTCGAGCCTTTGGAGTTGTGGAATACCGATCCTTTTGAACCCGTAATTCAGGACGGACGTTTGTGGGCGAGGGGGGCTGACGATGATAAAGGTCAATCGTTTTTGCAAGTCAAGGCATTTGAGATTGCTTTGCGGGAGAAGTTGTTGAAATGCAATGTTAAGTTTTTGTTTGAAGGCGGAGAGGAGATCGGTTCTCCCGGGCTTGAAGATTTTTGCCTTGCTCATAAAGACCTTTTGAAATCGGATATAATTTTGGTTTCCGATACGAGTATGGTGGGAGCGGATGTCCCTTCTATTACTACCGGTTTGAGGGGATTGGCATATTGGGAAATAGAAGTGACCGGACCTAATCGGGATTTACATTCAGGTATTTTCGGAGGTGCGGTGGCAAATCCTATAAATGTTTTGTGTAAAATGATCGCCGGAATTACCGATAATGACGGACATATTACGATTCCTGGTTTCTATGATGACGTAGAAGAAGTTTCTGCTCGGGAACGGGAGATGTTGGCTGCCGTTCCTTATAGTGAAGATAAATATCGTGAATCATTGGATGTAAAAGCTCTTTTCGGAGAGAAAGGGTATTCGACGCTGGAACGTACGGCGATTCGTCCGACATTCGATGTTTGCGGAATTTGGGGCGGCTTCACGGGAGAAGGGTCGAAAACGGTTCTTCCATCTAAGGCTTATGCTAAAGTTTCGTGTCGTCTGGTTCCGCATCAGGAACATGAAAAAATATCAGGAATGTTTATCGATTATATCAATCGTATTGCACCCGATTATGTACGGGTAAAAGTGACACCGATGCATGGGGGAGAAGGGTATGTATGCCCGATAGATCTTCCGGCATATAAAGCTGCGGAAAAAGGCTATGAGGATGCTTTCGAGAAGAAACCTTTGGCTGTTCGTCGGGGGGGTAGCATTCCTATTATCGCAGCTTTCGAGAAAGTTTTAGGAGTAAAATCTATTCTTATGGGTTTCGGTCTGGAGTCGGATGCGACGCATTCACCGAATGAAAATATGCCGATAGATATTATGGACAAAGGGATAGAAGCGATTGTCGGATTTTATAGGGAGTACGGAAGATAAGAATGGATGATAAACCTTATGCCGATTTCGGGGTATTCTTGAAAAAATATTTTCGAGGTAAAGTTCAAAAAATTTCTATAAATGCCGGATTTACCTGTCCGAATAGAGATGGGACAAAAGGAAATGGAGGTTGTACTTACTGTAACAATCAGACTTTCAGCCCTGAATATTGCCATACCGACAAGTCTATTACCGAACAGTTGCAAGAAGGAATCGGTTTTTTCGGACGCAAGTATCCCGACATGGAATATTTAGCCTATTTTCAGGCCTACACCAATACTTACGGAGATTTGCGATCGTTGCAGGGTAAGTATGAAGAGGCTTTGAGCGTTCATGGTGTTGTGGGGTTGATTATCGGTACACGTCCCGATTGTATGTCGGATCGACTTCTTTCCTATTTATCGGAGCTGTCGAAAAAATATTTTGTCTTGGTCGAGTATGGCATAGAATCGACATGCGATGAGACGTTGAGAAGAATAAACCGGGGACATACTTTTTCCGATTCTGCGGATGCGGTAATGCGTACGGCAAATGCCGGAGTTTTAGCCGGAGCTCACATGATTTTGGGACTTCCGGGAGAAGATCGGGAAATGATTATTTCTCATGCAGAAAGATTGTCTCAGTTGCCATTGTCGACATTGAAATTACATCAGTTGCAACTGATCCGCAATACCCGTATGGCGTACGAGCAGTTGGAGAATCCTGAAGAATTTCACCTGTTCGATGTCGATGAATATATCGATTTGGTGATTGATTTTATCGAACATTTGAGACCGGATATTACAGTCGAACGTTTTGTTTCCCAGTCTCCCGATGATTTGTTGATAGCTCCGAAATGGGGATTAAAAAATCATGAATTCACTGCTCGTTTATTGAAACGTATGTTGCAGAGGAATAGTAGACAGGGGAAAATGTATGTTCCGTCTGTACTGTAATATATTTTGAAATTGTATTTTTGCAGTCATAAATTTATCGATATGGAAAAGTCTAAAGTTTTTTTTACCGATCTGCACACGACACCGTCCAGTAATTTGTTGGACAAGATGGAACGTCTTTGCCGTAGGGCAGGTATTGCAGGATTGGATTTTTCGAATCCGTTTACTGCAATAAAAATTCATTTTGGCGAACCGGGTAATTTAGCTTATATCCGTCCGAATTATGCAGCTCGTATGGCTAATTTGCTAAGAAGTTTAGGAGCGAAACCTTTTTTGACCGATTGTAATACCCTTTATTCGGGACGTCGTTCCAATGCAGTCGATCATTTACGCAGTGCTATGGAGAATGGTTTCAATCCTATTTCGGCGCAGTGCGATGTAATTATCGGAGACGGACTGAAAGGGACTGATTATAAGGAGATCGAAATAAATCAGGAATATTGTCGGACTGCAAAAATAGGAACGGCAATTGCCGATGCAGACGTGATCGTGACAATGAATCATTTTAAAGGTCACGAACAAGCCGGGTTCGGAGGTGCTTTGAAGAATCTCGGGATGGGTTGTGCCAGTGTCGGAGGAAAGCTGGAGCTGCATTCTGCCTCATCACCCAGAATAGAGGAGGCAAATTGTAAGGGTTGCAATATTTGCGTAAAACATTGTGCTCATGATGCGATACACCTGAATGATCGTCATATCGCTCAAATTGATTATGAAAAATGCGTCGGATGCGGGCAGTGTGTGGCTTTGTGTCAATATGATGCCGCTCAGTTAGGTGAAGGTGATACTTCGGAACGGCTGAACTATAAGATTGCCGAATATTCTTTGGCCGTATTGCAAGATAAACCTCAGTTTCATATCAGTTTTATTATGAACGTATCGCCTGAATGCGATTGCTGGAATCATAATGATGCGGCTATTGTTCCCGACCTGGGTATGGCTGCATCTCTCGATCCGGTTGCTTTGGATATGGCTTGTGCCGATTTGGTAATGAATGCTCCGTTGATTCCGGGCAGTCGTTTAGCAGAAGAACATCCGCATGAACATCTTGAAGGTGTAGATAAATTTGCCTGTCTGCATCCGGATACCAATTGGCGGGCAGGATTGGAACATGCCGAAAAAATCGGTTTGGGTACACGTGATTATGAACTGATAAAGGTATAAATGCAAAATTCTGACCGATAAAGAAGGGATATTCAGTAAATGTCCCTAAAAAATAAGATGGCATAGGAAGTGATGATGGCGCATCATCACTTCCTATGCCATTTTTATTGTAGTTTTTCGTTGTTTTCTCACATAATTTT